>Ga0224497_10001056_pt1 | contig 18149 bp, 17 predicted proteins | sample SF_Jul11_sed_USG_4_FD_167970 | JGI IMG/M metagenome (GOLD analysis project Ga0224497, IMG submission 167970) | Sediment microbial communities from San Francisco Bay, California, United States - SF_Jul11_sed_USGS_13 | ecosystem: Environmental > Aquatic > Marine > Sediment | place: USA... | reverse complement strand
CGGCAAAAAGGGCAGCTTCATCCAGGGCATGCGTGTCACCGACGAAGAGACGATGGAAGTCGTCGAGTGGGTGCTCGCGGGCCAAGTGCAGCAAGACGTCGTCGGATTGATCAATGTGGCCGGCGGCAAGGCGGTGGGCCTGACGGGTCGCGACGGTGGGCTGATCCGCGCCAAGAAGCTCCAACTGCGAGACCTGGACGATCCGCAGAAGGTGCACGACTTGGGCGCCGTGGGAGAAATTCAATCGATAGACCCTAGCGTCGTCATGGCGCTGCAAGAAGATCAGTTCATCCCGGTGATTTCACCGCTGGGGTTTGGTGCCGACAACGAAAACTACAACATCAATGCCGACGTGGTGGCGGGCAAACTCGCGGAGGTGCTCAAAGCCGAGAAGCTGATGCTGTTGACCAATACGCCGGGGGTACTCGACAAGAAAGGCAACCTGCTCACCAACCTGAGCGCCCGCGAGATCGACGCGTTGTTCGCCGACGGTACGATTTCGGGCGGCATGCTGCCCAAAATTGCCTCAGCGCTTGAAGCTGCCAAAAGCGGCGTGAACACCGTGCACATCATCGACGGGCGTGTCCCGCATGCCATGCTGCTGGAGATATTGACCGATCAAGCTTATGGCACCATGATCCGCTCGCACTAGAGGAACCTGTTGACACGACGCAAGCCCGATGTGTTGCCGCGGTAAAGCCCGCGAGTAGGCGCACGACGCCGCGCTCCGGCAGCGGCGGCCACTTCAGCTGCACCGCGGGTCGGTGGGCAGTGCGACGCCACAGGACTCAAGCGCACGCACCAAGTCGCCGCGCGTTACCGGCTCAATGAGGAAGGCGTCGCACCCGGCGAGTTTGGCCTGCACGCGCGCAGTCGCGGTGGCTTGGCCCGAGACCAGCACGACGACCGGGGCGTCGCCGACGACTCCGAGTTGCTTCTGTTTGATTCGCAGGCACAGGTCCAAACCATCGGTATCGTCGGAGTCGGCCAGCACAAGATCGATACACACGGCCGCCAGCGGTATGGCTCGCATGACGGCAATGGCGCGCTCGCTGGTACTGGCGTGATGAACGCGAAACCCGAACACCTCGAGCAAGGCACACAGCTGGCTCGGCGTGGGGTCGACTTCCAGTACCAACGTATCGAAAATGACCGGACGCGCCGCTCCTGAGCGCTCCGACTGTGCCAGCTGGGCCCGACGCACGGCGCGCCTAACCGCTGCCTTGGTGGCGGCGCGCTTGGATTCTCGGTCGGTGCTAGGCTTGGCAGTGGCAATAGGGCTGTTGGCGGGGGCGGCATCGCCGAGCGCAGCCACAGGCGCTGGGCGCTCAGTGAGATTTTCATCAATCCACGCAGCCTCAGCCCTGTTGGTACTGCCGTCTTGCGTTGGTGAAAAATCGGAGGTGGCCGGTTCGTCGGGCGCAGTCTCTGGCACAGGCTCAGCCGTGAGTTCGCGCCGGAAAGTCAGCGGCGTGGCGTCTTCTTCGTCTTTTTCCTCATTCGCGTTGTCGGCATCGAGCGACTGCGTGGCCGCGTCGCTCGCCTCGATCACCGGTGCGCTGTGTGGTGTTGCCTCAGCCGTGGTGTTTGGCAGCGGAGTGTCCGCGCCGTCGGTGCTCTCTGGCAGGGCGGTGTCCACGCTCGCTGGCACGGCTGCGCGCTGCCGCGTGATCAAGTCGTCAAGCGCGCGCAGGATGCTTTGCGGGTTGATAGGGCGTGCGACATACGCGGCAGCACCTGGCGGCGATTTGCTGCCTACAAACAGCGTGTCGCTCAGTCTTCCGGAGGACGCGACTTGGCCGTTGACGAGCTCCTTGTCGGCGTCGGCGACTATGAAGTCGCTGTCTGCGACCGTGTCCGCCAGTTCATACCATCGCTCGCCCGAGTCGGCAAGATTGATACTAAAAGACAGCGCATCGCACTCGAACCGGCCGAAGCCCAGCAATGCGACGCGGTAGCGTTCAGCCATGCGGTGCCTTCTAAGTGCGGGTCCGTGAACAAGACCGTCTCGCGCCAGGGTGCACGCTGCGCTGCGGCTTGTCTTTAGCGTTTATCGCCTGATGGTCGCAATTTAGGACGAGATTATTCACAGTTCTAAGTCCTCTGTCTGACAAGCTGCCCGAGTCGTTTGGTAAGGCTCGCGCTTACTACTACTGCGCCGCGCCGCAGTCAGAACCGTCGGTCCAAGGTCATGCGGTCGTTCTCTCGCTTCATCTGAAAGCGCGACAAAAAGCTGTTGCCCAGCAGCACGTTCTCCATTTGTGCTGGCAAAACCGCCGCCTCGACGTTGTAAACCTCCACCTCACCCAAGCGCACCATGGCCAGCGCGATGTAGTGCACAGGTACTTGGCCGTTCGCAGTGTTCATTAGGCCGCGCGGACCCTTTTTGTAGTCAAGACCAATACGCTCGGCCTCAGCCTGGCTCAGCGCGACGCTGGTAGCTCCGGTGTCAACCATGAATTGGACTGCCCGCCCGTTGATCGAGCCGCTGCTGACAAAGTGCCCACCGGAGCTGGCTGTCAACACGATCTGGCGGGCGCCAGCGCCTTGCATCAATCCACTCACGCTGACCGGCGCGTCCCCGATCTGCAAAGTCTGGCGCTTACCGTCGATTTCAACTTCCGCCCGACTGCCCGCGACGCTGATCACCTTTACCCCATCGACCGTGTTACCGGCAGCAACGGCGCGCGGTGCGCCGCCGTCGATGATGAGCAGCGCCTTGTTGCCCATGCTGCCACTCATCGAAACGCTTTGTGCCGCAACACTGCCTGCGAACAGCAGCGCGGTAGTGGTGTAAAGGGCGCGCATGCTCAATCCCGAAAGTTATTGAAAGACAACGGTACTTCGGCCAGTTCCTTGCGCAAGAGCGCAATGGCAGCTTGCAAGTCATCGCGCTTGGCGCCGCTGACGCGCACGCTGTCACCTTGAATGGTCGACTGAACCTTCATTTTGCTTTGCTTGATCAGCGTTTGCATCTTCTTGGCGATATCGCTTTCGACGCCGCTCTTGACCCGCAGTACCTGCTTGACCTTATCGCCACCGATTCTTTCCACCTTTGCGCTAGTATCAATGTAGCGCACATCGACGCTGCGCTTGGCCAATTTAGCGCGCAGAATATCCGTAATTTGCGCAATCTGGAAATCGCTGTCGGCGTAGAGAGTGATTTCATACTCCTTGTGCTCGATGCGCGCCGAAGTGCCTTTAAAGTCGAAACGCGTGCCGATTTCCCTGCTGCTTTGCTCAATGGCATTGCGAAGCTCCACCAAGTTAGGGTCAATGACGGCGTCGAAGCTGGGCACGGTGTCTGCAGTGTACGTCTGAGGCGCTGAACGCGGGTGCTGGGTGATTCTTATCGGTGAAAATTCTGCCATGCAAATCGAGGCTGCGGTTAGCCTGCAACCCTACAACACCTTTGCGCTGCCCGCCGTTGCGCGCACGCTGATCCGCATTACTGGCGAAGCCGATGTGCGTGCGGTGGTAAACCACCCCAAATTTGGCACGGCAAGCAAGTTCATCCTTGGCGGCGGCAGCAATATTGTCCTCACGCGCGACGTGCAGCCGTTGGTACTCAAGGTCGAACTCAAGGGCCGCCGCTTGGTCGAGGAGCAGCCCCGCGCCTACATTGTTGAGGCCGGCGCCGGTGAACCTTGGCCCGAATTCGTTGCCTGGACATTAGCACAGGGCTGGCCAGGGCTCGAGAACCTGGCGCTGATCCCCGGCACCGTCGGCGCCGCGCCGGTGCAAAACATCGGCGCCTATGGCGTGGAACTGCAAGACCGCTTCGAATCGCTCGATGCGGTGGATCTGATGACCGGCCGCACCGTCACCTTGACGGCGGCGATGTGCCGTTTCGGTTATCGCAACAGCGTGTTCAAGGGTGCACTGGCGGGGAAAAGCGTGATCGTTCGAGTCCGTTTCCGCCTGCCTCGTCCGTGGCGCTCCGTGCTGGGTTACGTGGAACTCGAGCGCCGCGTGGCGCAGACCGGCATTGCTGCGCCCAGCGCGCAGCAGGTGTTCGACTGGGTTTGCGCCATCCGTCGTGCCAAGCTGCCTGACCCAGCGCGGGTGGCCAACGTCGGTAGCTTCTTCAAGAACCCGGTCGTGAGTCAACACCAATGCAACGATATTATTGGCCGCGATCCTGAAATCGTGCACTACCCCTTGCCCGACGGTACGGTCAAACTCGCGGCCGGCTGGCTGATCGCCGCGTGTGGCTGGAAGGGCAAAAGCATAGGCCGCGCCAGCGTATACGACAAACACGCGTTGGTACTCGTCAATCAAGGCGGCGCGAGCGGGGCCGAAGTGGTGACGCTGGCGCGCGCTATTCAGGAAAGTGTCTACGGGCGATTTGGCATCCGGCTCGAACCCGAGCCGGTAGTGCTTTGAAATGCGCCGCGACCCCGCCCGCGCTTTAGCCCTCGTCACGGCATGAATTGGTCCGACTGGCTGATCCTGGGCACCCTGGCAGTCAACGCGGGGCTGTTGTTGTGGCTGCTGGCGCGCCAGCGCCCCTCGGATGCCCTGGGCGAGGCTGTGCAGCGCGTGGTATCGACCAGCAGCGAGCGCTTGGAGCGCGAACTGCGCGACGAAGTCGCGCGCAGTGGCAGCGGCACACGCCAAGAAATTGGCCAAGTCTTGGCTGTTTTTCAGCAGACCCTGCTGGCGCAGGCGGGTGACCTGGCGCGCACGCAAAACGAGCAGTTGCGCTTGCTGTCCGAAGCCAATGAGCGGCGGCTGCTGGAAGTACGCAACACGGTTGAGCAGCGGCTGAGCGCGTTACAGGCCGACAACGAGAAAAAGCTCGACCAGATGCGCGCGACCGTGGACGAGAAACTGCACGCCACGCTGGAGGCTCGCCTCGGCGAGAGCTTCAAACAGGTGGCCGACAGGTTGGAGCAAGTGCACAAGGGTCTGGGCGAGATGCAGCTGCTGGCCAAGGACGTGGGCTCGCTCAACCGCGTGTTGACCAACGTGAAGACGCGTGGCGTTTTTGGCGAAGTGCAGTTGGCGGGCCTTTTGGAGCAAGTGTTCACTCCTGAGCAATACGCTGCCAACGTTGAGACAGTGCCGGGCAGCGGCGCACGGGTGGAATATGCCATACGCCTGCCCGGCCGGCGCGCCGACGGTGCGCCGCTGTGGTTGCCCATCGACGCCAAATTCCCGCGCGAAGACTACGAGCGGTTGCTGGACGCGCAGGAGCGCGCCGACCGGGAGGCTGTTGAGGCCTCGGGCAAGGCGATCGAGACCCGCCTGCGCATTGAGGCGCGCGCCATCCGCGAGAAGTACGTTGCGCCGCCGCACACGACGGACTTTGGCATCCTGTTCGTTCCCACCGAGGGGCTGTACGCTGAAGCCTTGCGCCGGCCCGGTCTGGTGGAAGCTATGCAGCGCGAGCACAAGGTGATGTTGACGGGCCCCACCACCCTGCTGGCGACGCTGAACAGCCTGCAAATGGGCTTTCGCACCTTGGCGCTGGAGCAGCGTTCCTCCGAAGTGTGGGAAGTGCTGGGCGCCGTGAAGACCGAGTTCGGTAAGTTTGGTGACGTGCTGGCGAAAACCAAGAAGAAGCTCAGGGAAGCCTCGGACACCATAGACGAAGCGCAGACGCGCACCAATGTCATGACGCGGACGTTGAAGAACGTCGAGGCCTTGCCGCCAGCGCAAGCCGGCGAGTTGCTGCCGGGTGCCGACGAGGCTGCGGCTGAATAGTTTGTCCAGCTTGGTGTGGACACTCCCCGCGGTTGAATAGCCCAGCCCGCCTTCGCGGCCGCCACGGCTGAGCCACCGCGCACCACCGCGATGGCTACAACACATCCGAGGCGTAATCGGCCAAGCGCGAACGTTCGCCGCGCGCCAGCATCACGTGCCCGCCGTGCGGCCAACCTTTGAAGCGGTCGACGGCAAAAGTCAGTCCGGAGCTGCCCTCGGTCAAATAAGGCGTGTCGATCTGCGCCAGATTACCCAGGCAAACAATCTTGGTGCCCGGCCCAGCGCGGGTGAAAAGCGTTTTGATTTGTTTGGGCGTGAGATTTTGCGCTTCGTCGATGAGAACGAACTTGTTGAGAAAAGTGCGGCCGCGCATGAACGCCATGCTTTTGATCTTGATCTTGCTGCGCACCAGCTCGTTGGTGGCGGCTCGCCCCCATTCACCGGCACTACTATCGCCTTTGGCCAACACTTCCAGGTTGTCATCGAGCGCGCCCATCCAAGGGCTCATCTTCTCTTCTTCGTTGCCGGGCAGGTAGCCGATGTCCTCACCGACCGGCACCGTCACGCGGGTGACCATGATCTCAGTGTAGCGGCGGTCATCCATCACCTGCGCAAGACCGGCGGCCAGCGTCAACAACGTCTTGCCAGTGCCCGCGGTTCCTGTGAGGATGACAAGGTCGCACTCGGGGTCCATCAACAGGTTGAGCGCAAAGTTTTGCTCGCGGTTGCGGGCCGTCACGCCCCACACCGCGTTCCTCGTGTTGGTGTACTCCTTGAGCGTGCGCAGCACAGCCGTCTTGCCCGTGATTTCAATCACTCTGGCATACAGCGGCGCAGCACCCGGTGACTCCAGGTACACGAACTGGTTGACCAACAGCCCAGGCACCAGCGGACCACCGATGCGGTAATACGTCAAGCCACCCTGGTTCCAACTTTCCATGGACTTGCCATGGCGACTCCAAAAATCGTCCGCAAGCCGGAGCACCCCGGTGTAGAGCAGATCGCCGTCGTCTAGCGTCTTGTCGTTAAAGTAGTCTTCGGTTTGCAGGCCCAGGGCGCGCGCCTTGATGCGCATGTTGATGTCTTTGGACACCAGCACCACATTGCGCCCGGCATGCTGCTCGCGCAATGCGTGCACCACGCCGAGGATTTGGTTGTCTGTCTTGCCCGCAGGCAGCGCGCTGTGCAACGTTGCAATCAGCGGCGTGGTCTGAAAAAACAGCTTGCCGCCGGCTTCGCGGTGCCCTGTTCGCGCCAGCGGCAGGCCCTCGGCAATTTCGACCGCGCCCGCACGCGGCAAGGACGCGGCCAGCGCATCCAGGTCACGGCTGACCTGGCGCGCGTTGCGCGCCACTTCGCTCGTGCCTTTCTTGTGGTCGTCAAGCTCCTCGAGCGTGACCATCGGCAGATAAACGTCGTGTTCCTCAAAGCTGAACAAAGACATCGGATCGTGCATCAGCACGTTGGTGTCCAGAACGAACAGCTTGCTCGAACCGTCGCTGTGCGACTCTTTGGGCTTGGGCCCAGCGGCCGACCTGGGCGCGTATGAGGTATCCGACGCTGTCGCAGCCACGACTGGATCAGCACGCACACCGCGCGCGTCATACAGATCGACCAATGGTAATACACGCTGCTCGCTGGCGGTGATAGACGGCGGCCGCTTGGCGGGCTTGATGGCGGCCTGGGCCGCAATGTCGGCCGGGCGGAGGATCGAGGCGCGCTTGAGGGGTGGTTTGGGCAAGGGCATGCCAGGTTTACCGGGCCGCAAGATAATCCGTGCGGCGCTCAGGTGTACAGGACCAACCGCGCACGCGTTCTCAACCCGCCTTTTTGATCGCCTTGACCTGCTTTAGCACTTCGTCGACATGGCCGGTCACCTTGACGCCGCGCCATTGCGCCCGCAAAACACCCGCACCATCTATCACGAAAGTGCTGCGCTCGATACCCTTGACCTTCTTGCCGTACATGATCTTGTTTTTGACCACACCGAACATGTGGCACAGCTTTTCTTCGGTGTCGGCGATCAGCTCGAACGGCAACTCGAGGCTCTCCTGGAACTTGTCGTGCGACAACATGTTGTCGCGCGACACGCCGAACACTACCGCCCCATTCTTCAGAAAGTCTTTGTGTTGGTCGCGGAACTGCGTTGCCTCCGTGGTACAACCGGGTGTATTGTCTTTGGGGTAAAAAAACAGTACGACTGTCTTTCCAAGGTAGGACTGTGGCGTGAACTTCACGCCACGCGTTGCGAGCGCTTCAAATTCCGGAAGGGGTTTGTTGAGGGCTGGCGTCATGAATTATTCTAGGGGCCTGAGTCTCTCTGAACGCAGCCGCAAATTATACGATGGCCACTCGTTGGCCTTACGGACCGGTTGTGGGCTGTGTCGCGGGCGGCGGCGATTCGTCCAGCAGCAATGCGGCAACCACTTGCCGGCCCTCGCTGGCCAGGACGTTGTAAGTGCGGCAGGCGGCAGCGGTGTCCATGGTTTCCAGTCCGATACGCCGCTCGATCAATGCGCGCAGCAAGCTGGGTGCGACAAAGCGCAAGCGCCGGCCACTGCCAAAAATCACCAGCTCGGGTGTGAGCGCGAGCAGCTGCTCGAAGTGTTGCGGCGTGAGCTCAGAGAAATCCGCACACGGCCACGCCTGTACCTCGCCTCGCCAGGGCAACAGCAAGCTATGCGTATAGAACTGGGCGTTGACACGCACCGAGCCCGGGACAAAAGCCGTGACGGCGTTGACGCCTTCTATGCGGTCCGGTTGGAGCTTCAAGTAGCGAATATAGCGCTTGGATTAGGAAGCAACGGTTAAATTATAGGTTTAGCGCTGCATCCGTCGCCGTTGCGCAGCCCCTGGGAGACCGTCCTTGAAGCCCATCGTCAAATCAGTCAAGCTCGCCAACGTGTGCTACGACATCCGTGGACCGGTGTTGGAGAAGGCCCGTCAGATGGAGGAAGAGGGCCACAAGATCATCAAGCTCAACATCGGCAACCTGGCAGTGTTTGGGCTTGAGCCGCCCGATGAAATCGTGCAAGACATGATCCGCAACCTGCCGCATGCGGCGGGCTACACCGACAGCAAAGGCTTGTTCGCGCCGCGCAAGGCCATCGTTCAATACACGCAGGAGCAGCGCGTCCAAGGCGTGACGGTAGACGACGTATACCTGGGCAACGGTGCCTCCGAGTTGATCGTCTTGAGCATGAACGCGCTGCTCAACGACGGCGACGAAGTGCTGGTGCCTGCGCCCGACTACCCGCTGTGGACGGCTTCGGTCGCGCTTTCGGGCGGCACGCCGGTGCACTACCTCTGCGACGAGCAGGCCGACTGGTTCCCCGACATTGCCGACATTGCGGCCAAGATCACGCCCGCCACCCGTGCCATCGTTGTCATCAACCCCAACAACCCGACCGGGGCGCTGTACTCGCAAGCGCTGCTGCTAGAGATCATCGAACTGGCGCGCCAGCACAGCCTGATCGTCTTTGCCGACGAGATCTACGACAAGACGCTCTACGACGGCAACAAGCACACCAGCCTGGCTTCGCTGGCCGATGATGTGCTGTTCGTCACCCTCAACGGCCTGTCGAAGAACTACCGCTCGTGCGGCTACCGCGCCGGCTGGATGGTCGTCTCGGGCGCAAAGAGCGCCGCCAAGGACTACATCGAAGGGCTGAACATGCTGGCTTCCATGCGGTTGTGCTCCAACACGCCGGGGCAGCTTGCGATCCAGACCGCCCTCGGGGGCTACCAAAGCATCAACGACTTGGTGGCGCCCACCGGCCGGCTTTGCCGGCAACGCGACCTCGCCTACGACATGTTGACGCAGATTCCCGGCGTGAGTGTTGTCAAACCCAAGGCTGCGCTGTACATGTTCCCGCGGCTTGACGCCAAGATATACCCGGTCGACGACGACCAGCATCTGGCCTACGAGCTGCTGGCCCAAGAAAAAGTGCTGATCGTGCAAGGCACCGGCTTCAACTGGGTGCAACCCGATCACTTCCGCATTGTGTTTCTTCCCAATGCCGACGACTTGAGCGAGGCCCTAACGCGCGTCGCGCGCTTCCTCGATCAATATCGCAAACGCCATGCCCAATAGAGTGAAGGATTCACGCGCAATGAAACCCATCCAGGCCGGCTTGCTCGGCATCGGTACCGTCGGCACCGGCACCTTCAACGTGCTGCGCCGCAACCAGGAGGAAATACGCCGCCGCGCCGGGCGCGGTATCGAGATCACGATGGTGGCCGATCTCGACACTGCGCGCGCTCAAGCGGTGACCGCGGCTGCAGGCGCAAAGGGCGTGAAAATCGTCGGCGACGCGCGCGAGGTGATTGCCAACCCAGAGATCGACATCGTCATCGAGTTGATAGGGGGCTACGGTATCGCGCGCACCCTCGTGATGCAAGCTCTTGCCACGGGCAAGCATGTGGTCACGGCCAACAAAGCCTTGTTGGCGGTGCACGGCACGGAGATATTCGCGGCGGCACGCGACAAGGGCGTGATGGTCGCGTTCGAGGCGGCGGTGGCTGGCGGCATTCCTATCATCAAAGCGCTGCGCGAAGGGCTCACCGCCAACCGCATCGAGTGGATTGCCGGAATCATCAACGGCACGACGAATTTCATCCTCTCGGAGATGCGCGCCAAGGGGCTGGACTTCGACGTCGCGTTGAAGGAAGCGCAGCGCCTGGGTTACGCCGAGGCCGACCCGAGCTTCGATATCGAAGGCGTTGACGCCGCGCACAAGGCCACCATCATGAGTGCCATAGCGTTTGGCATCCCGGTGCAGTTCGACAAGGTCTACGTCGAGGGTATTTCCCGGCTGCAGGCGGCCGATATCGCCTACGCTGAACAACTCGGCTACCGCATCAAGCTGCTCGGCATCACCAAGCGCGCCGAACACGGCATCGAGTTGCGCGTGCACCCTACGCTGGTCGCGAGCAAGCGACTGATTGCCAACGTCGAAGGCGCAATGAACGCGGTGGTGGTGCACGGCGACGCTGTCGGCACGACGCTTTACTATGGCAAGGGTGCCGGCGCTGAACCCACGGCATCGGCGGTCGTGGCCGACTTGGTCGATATCACGCGATTGCACACGGCCGACCCCGAACACCGCGTACCGCACCTGGCCTTCCAGCCCGACGCCATGGCCAGCATACCCATCCTGCCCATCGAGAAAGTGACCACCGCGTTCTACCTCCGACTGGTGGTATCTGACCAGACGGGCGTGCTCGCACGCATCACCGGCATCCTGGCCGAGCACGACATCTCCATCGACGCTTTGCTCCAACGTGCGTCGGCGGGCGACGTGACGCAGACCGACGTCATCATTCTCACCCACGACACCGTGGAAGAGCGCATGAACACAAGCGTTTTGAGAATGCAGGCGTTAACAACCGTGTTGGCGCCCATCGTTCGCATCCGCAAAGAAGACTTGAGTTAAGCCCCCGCCCAAAGGACCTGGCACTTGCAATACTTGAGCACGCGCGGTGACGCCACGCCGAGGCGCTTTTCCGAAATTCTCCTTGAAGGCCTGGCCCCCGACGGTGGCCTGTACCTTCCAGCACACTATCCGCGCGTAGGCACCGCGGCGCTGGCAAGGTGGCGCGGCCTGAGCTATGCCGAGCTTGCCTTCGAAGTCCTTTCGCTCTACATCGACGACATCGCTCCCGCGGAGCTGAGAGCGCTCGTTGCCAAGACCTACAACGCGCACATCTTCGGCACGTTGGAGATCACGCCGCTCAAAGCCTTGGGCACGGGGCTGTCGCTACTCGGGCTGTCCAACGGCCCCACGCTAGCCTTTAAAGACGTCGCGATGCAGTTGCTCGGCAACTTGTTCGAGTACGAACTCAAGCGCCGGGGCGAACAGATGAACATCCTGGGCGCGACCTCCGGCGACACGGGCAGCGCCGCCGAATACGCCATGCGCGGTAAGCAGGGCGTGCGCGTGTTCATGCTCTCGCCCAAGGGCCGCATGAGCCCTTTCCAGCAAGCGCAGATGTTCAGCTTGCAAGACGCCAATATCCACAACATCGCCGTCGAGGGCGTGTTCGACGACTGCCAAGACATCGTCAAGGCGGTTTCCAACGATCTCGATTTCAAGCGCCGTCACAAGATAGGCACTGTCAATTCGATCAATTGGGCGCGCTTGTTGGCGCAAGTCGTGTATTACTTCAGCGGCTACTTTCAGGCGACGGCGTCGAACGACCAGTGGGTAAGCTTTGCCGTACCCTCGGGCAACTTCGGCAATATCTGCGCCGGTCACGTGGCGCGTTGCATGGGCCTGCCGATCCGTCAACTGGTGCTGGCCACGAACGAAAACGACGTCCTCGACGAGTTCTTTCGTACCGGCACCTACCGCGTGCGGAAAAGTGCCGAGACGTACGAAACATCGAGTCCGTCGATGGATATCTCCAAAGCCTCGAACTTCGAGCGCTTTGTTTTTGACTTGCTGGGACGCGACAGCGCGCGCGTGCGCGAGTTGTTTGCCCAGTCGCTCGAGCGCGAAGGCACGTTCACCTTGGACGCTACGGCGCGCGCGCAATTGCCCAGCTTCGGATTCGTGTCGGGCAGCAGCACCCACGCCGACCGGTTGGCGACGATTTCTGACGTGTACCGGCAGCACGGCGTGATGGTCGACCCCCATACCGCCGACGGCCTGAAGGTGGCGCGCGAGTACCTGGCGCCGGATGTGCCCATGATCGTGCTGGAGACAGCGCAGCCGGTCAAATTTGCCGACACCATCCACGAGGCTTTGGGGCGGGCACCAACACGTCCAGCAGCACTTGAGGGCATCGAGCGCTTGCCCAGGCGCTTTGCCGTGATGCCTGCCGACGTGAATTCGGTCAAGCAATACATCGCCGAGCATGCGCTCTAGGAGCCTGTCATGACGCACTACGCTGGCTGGCTGCAAGCCCTCGCGGTAGCGCTAGGTTCGGGCCTGGGTGGCTTGGCGCGCTGGGGCGTAGCGTGGTGGATCAACCCCTTGTGGGCGGGGTTCCCGTTGGGCACATTGGCGGTCAACTGTTTGGGGGGGCTGTTCATTGGGGCCGCGCTGGTGGGGTTTGGCCGCGTGCCGAACGAACTGCTGCGTTTGCTTTTGGTCACCGGACTGCTCGGCGGCCTGACAACTTTCTCCGCCTACTCGGCCGAATCGCTACAGTTGCTGCAGCGTGGCGCGTTGGGACTGGCCATGCTGCACACGCTCGCCAATGTGCTGGGCGCGCTTGGCTGCGCTGCGCTCGGCGTACAACTGGCGCGGGCTTGCCTGGGCTGAGGCTGCGCTTGGTCATTCGATGACGACCCAAGCGCTGACACCCCCTTTTGCCCCGGCCTGGTGGCGGCTTACCGCGCGCCAGTTCGCGCGCGACTTGCGCGCTGGCGAACTGCGCTTGCTGATGCTGGCGGTTACCTTGGCAGTCGCTGCACTCACGGCGGTGGGATTTTTCACCGACCGGCTCAACAACGGACTGTCGCGTGACGCGTTGCAGTTGCTGGGCGGCGATATCGTCATCCGCAGCGACAAGCCGGCGCCGCTTGCGTTTACCCAACGCGCCGAGTCGCTCGGGCTGCGGTGGGCCACAAGCACCAGTTTCCCCAGCATGGCGCGCGCCACAGCCGAGCGCGGCGCGGCCTCCAAGCTGGTGGCTGTCAAGAGCGTGACCGTGGACTACCCGCTGTACGGCCGCTTGCAGCTCAAGGCCAACACAGATGCGCCGGTACGGAATGTCGTAGCGTCGCCCGCGCCAGGGCAAGTGTGGGTCGACGCCGGGCTGCTGGGCGCCCTGAACCTGCGCATCGGCGACACGCTACTACTCGGAGAAGCGTCACTGCGCGTGACGCAGCTCATCGTCATCGAGCCTGACCGAGGAATGGGTTTCATGAACCTTGCACCGCGTGTCATGCTGAGCCATGCGGACCTGGCCGCGACCGGCCTCATCCAACCGGCCAGCCGCGTGACCTACCGCTTGGCCGTGGCCGCGCCGCCAGGGCGCCCCTTGGCGGTGCGCCAGTTCGTCGATTGGGTGAAAGCGCAGATGAAAGCAAAGTCGCTGCGCGGGGTGCGCGTCGAATCGCTCGAGTCTGGCCGTCCGGAGTTGCGTAGAACGCTGGACCGTGCCGAGCATTTTTTACGTCTGGTCGCCTTGCTGGTGGCGCTGCTGGCCGCGGTGGCCGTGGCCATTGCCTCGCGCGAGTTCGCCAGCCGGCGCCTCGACGACTGCGCCATGCTGCGCGTGCTCGGCCAGCCGCAGCGCGCTATCAGCGCGCAATACTTGGGTGAATTTCTCGTTGTCGGTTTGTTGGCCAGCTTGGCCGGTGTGCTGCTGGGCCTCGCAGTGCACTACGTCTTTGTCTGGTTGTTGGCGGGGTTGGTAGTGACCTCTTTGCCGCCCGCCAGCGCGTGGCCAGTGCTGTTTGGCACCGGGGTCGGTCTGACGCTATTGATTGGCTTTGGCTTGCCGCCGGTGTTGCAGCTGGCCCGCGTGTCGCCGCTGCGAGTGATCAGGCGCGACGTAGGCGCCCTCAAGCCCGCTTCGCTGGCCGTGCTGTCGGCCAGCACGCTGGGCTTTTTCGCTTTGCTGATCGTCGTGGCCAGCGACTTGAAGCTGGGGCTGATTGCCGTCGGCGGTTTTTCAGCCGCCGCGCTGGTGTTTGCGGCCGCTGCCTGGGTAGCCGTGCAAGTGCTGCGCCGAGCGGTGCCGGAATCGCGCGCGCCGCGCTGGATGGTGCTGGCCACACGACAGATCGCGGCCAGACCGACCTACGTCATGTTGCAGGTTGCTGCGCTGGGCTTGGGGCTGCTTGCGCTCACGTTGCTGGTACTGTTGCGCACCGACTTGATTTCCAGTTGGCGTCAGGCCACACCGCCGGACGCGCCCAATCGTTTCGTCATCAACGTACAGCCCGAGCAGAGCGCGGCGTTTCTAGAGCGCTTGCGCGCCAGCGGCATCGATAAATTCGATTGGTATCCGATGATCCGCGGGCGCCTGCTGGCGATCAATGGCGAGGAGGTTTCTCCCACAGGTTTCACCAACGCACGTGCCAAGCGCTTGGTCGAGCGCGAGTTCAATCTGAGCCACACGGCTCAGCAGCCAGAGCACAACGAAATCAGCGCCGGGCGCTGGCAAGCCGACGAACCGGGGGCCCTCAGCGTCGAAGACGGGCTGGCAAAAGACTTGGGTTTGAAGCTTGGCGACTGCCTGAGCTTTGACATTGCAGGCAGCACGGCAGGTGGATGCATCACGAGCCTGCGCAAGGTCGATTGGAGCTCGATGCGCGTCAACTTCTTCGTGCTATTCCCGCGTTCGCAGTGGCATGGCTACCCAGTCAGCTACATCGCGGCGTTTCGTGTACCCGAGGCTGGCGAGTTCGCGACGCGCTTCGACAACGCCCTCAGCCGCGACTTTCCCAACGTCACCAACGTCGATATATCGGCTTCTATCGCGCAGGTGCAGCGTGTGCTGGCGCTGGTGATCGGCGCGGTTGAACTGCTGTTCGGCTTCGCACTGGCCGCTGGGTTGGTGGTGCTGTTCGTTGCACTGACCGCGACCTGCGAGGCGCGCACGCACGAGTATGCCGTCATGCGTGCGCTGGGCGCCAGCAGGACGCTGTTGGCGCGCGTTCAGCGCGCCGAGTTGCTGGCCGTGGGCGCGCTCGCCGGCTTGCTGGCCTCAATAGCCGCGATTGCCGTGGGTTGGGCGCTGGCGCGCTACGTGTTCGAGTTCAACTGGGCACCCGCACTGTGGGTGCCGCTGGCCAGCAGCGCGGTAGGCGCATTGCTGGCACTTTCGGCGGGGTGGTGGAGTTTGCGCGATGTGTTACGCTGCCCTGTGGTGGAGACACTGCGCCGCTAAAGACAACAATAGCCGCAGTAGATCACCAGCCGGTTTCGGACTCAGCCGCAGGCTCGGTCACAAACGCGATGCGGCTCAACCCAGCCTTTTGTACCCGCCCTATCAGCTCGGCTACTGCGCCGTAGGGCGTGCGCTTGTCGGCGCGCAAATACACATCGACATCTGGCGTTTGCTTCGCTGCGGCCTCAAGACGGGCGCTCAAGGCGTCGGCACTCAGTTTTTCTTCGCCTAGGTAGAGATCGCCTGCGCGCGTGACGGCGACAGCCAGAAATATCGGCGCTTCGTTGGGCGCGGCAGCGTCGCTCTTGGGCAGGTCCAACCTCAAGCCGCTGCTCATCAACGGCGCGGCGATCATGAAGATCACCAGCAGCACCAGCATGACATCGATCAGCGGCGTCATGTTGATGTCGCTCATGGGCTTGACCTCCGGCGTACGCTCCAGCCTTCCGAAAGCCATGGTCAGTGCGCCGCTGCGCTTGAGACCACCTCGCGCAGATCGTGGGCAAAGCCTTCGAGTTCGGCCTCCGCTGCGCCAATCATCTTGCCGAAGACGTTGTAGCCCAAAACTGCGGGTATCGCCACCGCCAAGCCAGCGGCGGTCATGACCAGCGCTTCGCCGACCGGCCCGGCGATTTTGTCGATAGCCATCGCCCCGCCAGACGAAATGTCGACCAGCGCATGGTAGATCCCCCAGACGGTGCCGAACAATCCGACGAAAGGTGCTGTGCTACCGATCGAAGCCAGCAGCACCTGCCCGATCTGCAGATGTGCCAATGCAGCATGCAGTGCAACACGCAAGCGGCGTGTGAGCTGTGAAGCAAGGTGGCCGCGGGCTTCCAGCGTATCGCCGACGGCACTGCTGGTTGCTGCGTCCACCAGCGGCAACAGGATATTTTCGCGATCCAACAGCGCAAGCCTTGCGCGACCGGCGTCAAAACCAGGAGCCGTCCAAAAGGCGGGTACGCCGCGCTCGATGTCGGCGCGCGCGCGGCGCAGCAACCAACCCTTCCAGAAAATCATGACCCAGGCGCTGACCGACATCAAGAACAGTAGCAGCGCGACCGCATGCGTGATCGCGTCACCCTGAAGCCAGAAACTTTCAAACCCGGCCATTGCGTTAGGGGTCAAAACAATCGGTCAAGAATTCAGGCTAGGCCGAGCACATCGTTCATGTCGAACAGCCCCTTCGCCTTGTCCGCCAAGAAACGCGTAGCACGCAAGCTGCCTTGTGCATAGATCGCGCGGCTGGTCGCTTTGTGGCTGATCTCTACCCGTTCGCCTGTACCAGCGAAGACGACGGTATGTTCACCGACGATGTCGCCGCCTCGAACGGTGGCAAAGCCTATGCTCGAAGGGTCGCGCTCTCCGCCATCGGGCGACGAGCGGCCCTCTCGAGCGTAGACCGCACACTGCTGCAAGTCGCGGCCCAGCGCCCCCGCCATCACTTCGCCCATCCGCAATGCGGTGCCGCTTGGTGCATCGACCTTATGGCGATGGTGTGCCTCGACGATTTCGATGTCGTAGCCCTGCCCCAACGAACGCGCAGCCATTTCAATGAGCTTCATCACCACGTTCACACCGACGCTCATATTGGGTGCCATCACGATGGCGATGTGGCGGGCATGCTCGGCGATCGCGGCTTTCTCAGCCGGGCTGAAACCGGTGGTGCCGACGACGGCATTGATACCCAATTCACGGCACAAGGCCAAATGTCCCAGCGTGCCCTCGGGGCGGGTGAAGTCGATCAGCACTTGGGTATCGGCCAAGCCCGCGCGCAGGTCGGAGTTGATCACTACACCGCAGGGACGGCCGAGAAACGCCGCCGCGTCTTGCCCAACCGATGGACTCTGCGCCACGTCGAGTGCACCTGCGAGCGCGCAGTCATCGCTGGCCAGAACAGCTTCAACCAAGGTGCGGCCCATACGTCCCGAGGCGCCAGCGACTGCGACTCGCAAACGGGCTGCGCCGGCCACAGATGTCATCCCTGCGGCTCTAGGGGGGGGTAGTTGCGCAGCGGCGCTTTGGGCTCCGGCTCCTGCGGTGCCGGCTTGGGCGGTGGCGGCAACGCCTCGATCTGCGCTGGGGTCAGGGCCAGCGGCGGCGCGTTACGCGGCGTCTTGAAGACATCGATGGAGCTGACAAACTCGCGCTCAACGGGCAGCACCGGCGCATCCATGCGTAGCAACCTATCGCCACTGAACCGCACGACGACGTGGCGACGTTGCGGCTCAGCGCCCTGGCGGTAGATCGTGAATACATAGTCCCAACGGTCGGCATGAAACACGTCGGCCAGCATGGGCGAGCCGAGGACATCGCGCACCTGCGCGCGGGTCATGCCCGGCTTGATCAACGCCGCCTGCTCGGCCGTCACCACATTGCCTTGCACTACCTCCATGCGGTAGGGCGTGATCAAACCCAGCAAGCTCTCCTGGCTGCCTGATGAGGCGCAGCCTGCCAAACCACCCGCGCACAGGCTTGCCGCAACGATCGTTGCCATCGGTCGGTGAAAACACAAGCTGGAAGATAAGCGCATACTGTGCTGTGCAGAGTCGGGCGAACAGCCAAGCCCGGGATATGATGGGCAATTCTAATGG
>Ga0224497_10001054_pt1 | contig 18152 bp, 21 predicted proteins | sample SF_Jul11_sed_USG_4_FD_167970 | JGI IMG/M metagenome (GOLD analysis project Ga0224497, IMG submission 167970) | Sediment microbial communities from San Francisco Bay, California, United States - SF_Jul11_sed_USGS_13 | ecosystem: Environmental > Aquatic > Marine > Sediment | place: USA... | reverse complement strand
ACTCGTCGCGTTGGCGGTGATGATGCCCATTGTTGCCAGTATGGGGGGCAATGCCGGCACTCAGACTTTGACCGTGGTGATCCGCGGAATCGGAGTTGGCACCATCACCGGTAGCAACGCATTTCGGGTACTAAAGAAAGAATTCCTTGTGGGTGGACTCAACGGCATCATCTGGGCGATAGCGGTAGCTGCCGTTGCGACGTTTTGGTATCACGATTATGGGCTGGGTCTTATCGTCGCAATCGCAATGATTATCAACGTTATTGCAGCCGCCGTAGCGGGCGTATTGATACCGGTGTTTCTGGACCGGGCCGGCATCGATCCTGCACTCGCAAGCGGAGTCGCGCTCACTACCATTACCGACGTGGTGGGATTTCTCGCAGTTCTCGGACTGGCAGCGTTATTCTTGTTATAGCGCCGCAACAGGGACCCTGTGTCATCGACGACAGGGATGCAGTCTGCGGGCTCCGATCGAAAGCGCTAACATCAACCCCAGTAGGGTAAGAATCAGCGCGTTGCCCCAGGTCGCAAACAGCGTGCTGCCGCGCATCGGTTGCACGCGATCGGTCAACACCCAGCGCTGAAATTGTGGAGATTCCACAACGATAGCACCGTTATGGTCGATGCTGACCGAAACACCGGTATTGGCGGCCCTTAACATAGGCCGGCCGACTTCACGGGCGCGCATTTGCGCCATCTGCACACGTTGATGCGGCGCCAACGAATCGCCGAACCACGCATCCTCGCTAACGTTTACCAATAGCGATGCGTCCGGCACCGATTTCAATATTTCTTCAACGAACGCATCCTCATAACATACGCTCACACCAACGCGTAACCCGGCTGCAACTATAGGCTCCTGTTTGGCGTCCCATGCGCTGAAATCCGACATCGGTATATGCAAATATTCAAGAAACCACGACAGTAGATTTCTAAATGGCAAATATTCGCCGAACGGCACTAAGTGACGTTTGCGGTACAAATTCGCCTCGACACCAGTACTTCCAACGCCCGTACTGACAACGGTGTTGTAATAACGCTCACCGGCCGGTGTTTCACGGCGCTCCAATGCCCCAAAAATAAAATCCGCGGGGTGCTCGTCAAGCGCGTCCCAAAACCCATCGCTAAGTTTGTCGATATACATGGGTACCGCGGATTCAGGCCAAACCACGAGGTCACGATCGCGATGCTGTTCACTCTCGGTACGATAATAGTTTACGATGGCGCGCGCCTGGCTGGGCGTCCACTTTGTGTCGAGTCCGATATTGCCTTGCAGCAACGCAACGCCGACCGGCTCACCGTTGGGCTCGACCCACCGTATCAGGGTCACACCCCAGCCGCCGCCCCAAATCATCAATATAACCGTGGCGCCTAATATCGCCCGGCGCGGCGCAATGAGCGCATCCGTAGCGATCGCAGCCGATAGCGCCACCGCAAGACTCACACCGTAGACGCCTAACACCGGCGCCCACCCGAACAGTACCGAGTTGGTCTGGCTATAACCGAGGCTCAGCCACGGAAATCCGCTTAATACCCAACCCCGCATCCATTCCATCAGCACCCAAACGGCTGCACCAAATACAATGGTTGCCCAACCCGCGCGGCGTTGCCCAAACCAGCCGTAGGCAACGCCGGCCGCGGCCGGAAACAAAGCCAACAGCACGATGAAAATCAATACCGTGAATGCCGCCAACGGCAGCGGCATATTGCCGTAGTTGTGCAGGCTGACATAGACCCACGACACCCCTACCGCAAACATTCCGCATCCGAACGCAAAGCCATACCAGGCAGCACGACCACAACCGGCCGAACTCCACGCCCAAAACAACGTCGCCAGCGCCAAGACCGCTATCGGGAAAACGCTAAGCGGTGCGAACGCCACCGGCATCAGCGAACCGGCGCAAAACACCACCAACAAACGCCAATCGAGCGACCTTATTCTCATGGCCGGCGTATCCCGGCGCCTACGATCAAACCGGCGGGCGTGATCCGGGTTGCGCCCGAGCGGGCCGTTGCTCGCATCCTGCTGACAAATTACTTGGGACGCACACGTAGGATGTGCAAACGGCGGCTGTCGGCATGCAGCACTTCGATCTCAAGGCCATCAAACTCTATTTTTTCACCGCGTTTCGGTACGTAACCAAACCGGTTTACGACGAGACCGCCAATCGTATCGACTTCAGTGTGATCAAAATGTGTACCGAACCGTGCATCGAAATCTTCCAGCTCGTAAAGCGCCTTAACTATAAAATCGCCTTCATCGCGTTCGATTACCATACCAACGTCATCATCGATATCGTGCTCGTCCTCGATATCACCGACAATTTGCTCCAACACATCCTCGATCGTCACGAGTCCGGCCACGCCACCGTACTCGTCCACCACGATCGCCATATGATTTCGGCTCGACCTAAATTCCGCGAGCAGCACATTCAAACGCTTGCTTTCCGGCGTAAATACCGCGAAACGCAAAATTTCGCGTAGGTTAAACTGCGGTCGTTGCGCGGGATCGAAAAATCTCAGCAAGTCCTTTGCCAACAATATCCCGACCACTCTATCACGATCTCCATCCACCACCGGGAATCGCGAGTGCGCCGATTCGATGATCGCCGGCAACATTTCGTCCAACGTCGCACCGCGGTCTACTACCACCATTTGTGAGCGCGGAATCATCACGTCCTGCACCCGCAGGTCCGAAACTTGAATCACGCGCTCAATGGTGTCCAGCGTATCCTGATCCAAAAGCTGCTTGGATTTCGAGTCGCGCAGAGTATCTAATAACTCGTCGCGCGTCGCCGGCTCCCGCATTAGCATCTGCGCGATCCGCGCAATCCAACCGCTCTGACTCGATTTCCTAGATTTCGCCACTAGTACTCCTCAACGTCCGGCAAATTACGATATGGATTGGCAAAACCCAACTCCGCGAGTACGTCACACTCGAGTTTCTCCATATCGCTCGCATCTTGGTCGCTTTGGTGATCGTAGCCACATAGATGCAACGTACCGTGGACCAGCAAATGGGCCCAGCGATCGGCGTAAGGCACCGAGTAGGCGCCTGCTTCCTGCAACACTATCGGCGCACACACAACGATATCGCCGAGAATATTGGACTGCGCCCCAGGCGGGTCCTCGAACGGAAACGACAAGACGTTTGTCGGCCCCGATTTATTTCGGTAACGATTATTGAGTTCGGCGATCTCCTCTTCGTCCACAATTCGCACTACAAGCTCGACATCCGTCTTACCATTGTGCTGCAACGCGGCGCCTACCCAATGCGCCATGTCGCGCTTCGACGGTAGATCCGAGGTCTTGGACACGCTCTGAATCTCAACTTGGATACTCATCATTCATCGGCGCGTCGTTGATTATCCATCTCATAGGCTTGCACAATCTTTTGTACGAGTGGATGCCGTACCACATCCTCCGGTTGGAAAAAAGTCACACTAATACCCTGGATATCGCCAAGAATAGTCATCGCGTGTTTGAGTCCGGACGGGCAACCACGCGGCAGATCGATCTGTGTCACGTCGCCCGTTACCACAGCCCGCGATCCGAAACCGATGCGGGTCAGAAACATCTTCATTTGTTCGATCGTAGTATTTTGCGCTTCGTCAAGGATCACAAATGCATCGTTTAAAGTTCGACCCCGCATGTAGGCCAGCGGCGCAATCTCAATGATATTGCGGTCCAACAACCGGCCCACGCGGTCGAATCCAAACATTTCGTAAAGCGCGTCGTACAGCGGCCGTAGATACGGGTCCACTTTCTGGCCAATATCCCCCGGCAAGAATCCCAAGCGTTCACCGGCCTCCACAGCGGGGCGCACCAACACGATTCGATCGACTTCGTCTTCGGACAGTGCATTGGCCGCACAGGCGACGGCCAAGTAGGTCTTCCCCGTACCCGCTGGGCCGATACCGAGACTGATGTCATGAGCGAGAATATTCTGCAGATAGTGCTGTTGGCGTTGGTTTTGCCCACGTACCGTGGTTTTGCGGATACGCAGCACAGGCCCTTTTGCGTCGTTCCCGGAGCCGCTGCCGATTTCGGTGAGCATCAAATGTACGTGTTGTGGATCGATGCTTAGATCATCGCCAGCGCGCGCATAGAGTTTGCGAATGGCCGTCCGCGCGCCACCCACCGCTTCGGTGTCACCCACCACACTAAAAACATTACTCCGATTCGTGATATCGACACCAAAATACTCTTCAATCTGCTTGAGGTTAGCATTGAATTGCCCGCACAAATCCGCCAGCCGCGCGTTATCGAGGGGCTTAAGGGTAAAAGTCGTAGGGGTCGAAGCCGACTTCAATGCAGGTCTATTGGCGAATACGATCGCTAAGCGGTGGACGTGCGAACATTGGATTCAGCAACGACGCCCATCCACGCCCGTAACGCTTCACCGCGCAAGGAATTGGGCAGTGCTTCGGTAATTTTGATATCGACGAATTGTCCGATCCAGTCCCGCGGCCCATCGAAGTTTACAACGCGATTGTTTTCAGTACGACCCTTGAGTTGGGCGGCGTTCTTCTTTGACGTTCCCTCCACTAATACAGCCTGGGTCGTACCGATCATTGCCCTGCTTATCTCCGTAGCCATTTCAGTAATTCGCGCTTGCAAGGTCTGAAGACGGTGTAGCTTGACCTCCTGGCTGGTCGCATCGACTAACTCCGCCGCCGGGGTCCCGGGTCTCGGACTGTAGATGAAACTGAATGATTGATCGAACCCCACCGACTCGATGAGCTCCATCGTCGCATCGAAATCACGGTCCGTCTCACCCGGAAAACCGATGATAAAATCCGACGACAAATTCAGGGACGGACGCGCCTCCCGCAAACGCTGCACCAAACGACGATATCCGTCAACGCTATAACCGCGTTTCATATTCGTCAATATCCGATCCGAGCCGCTCTGTACCGGCAGGTGCAGATGATCGGCGAGTTTCCGCAACTCGGCATAGGCATTGGTCAGGCTATCGGTGAAATCCAGTGGATGCGATGTCGTGAACCGCAGTCGGTCGATGCCGTCGATTTCGGAGAGGTAGGTCAATAACATCGCGAGATCGGCAATCTTTCCGCGGTGTGTAGAACCGCAATAGGCATTGACATTTTGACCCAACAAAGTAATTTCCCGCACACCATGCTGCGCAAGTTCATAGACTTCGGCGATAACATCATCAAACGGCCGGCTGAATTCTTCGCCACGTGTATAGGGCACGACACAAAATGTACAATACTTACTGCATCCTTCCATGATCGATACGTATGCCTTGACGCCATCGGCCTTGGCGGGTGGCAAGCAATCAAATTTCTCGATCTCTGGAAACGACACGTCCAGCGCCGGGCGGCGCGAAGCGAGCACCGAATCGTACATATCCGGTAGGCGGTGATAAGTTTGCGGCCCGAATATCAAATCGACGTAGGGTGCGCGCTTTAGAATCGCATCGCCCTCTTGGCTCGCCACGCAACCCCCGACACCAATAATGAGATTCGGATTTTCTGCCTTATACTCCCGCCAGCGGCCGAGATGCGAAAACACTTTTTCCTGTGCTTTGTCCCGCACCGAACAGGTATTTAGCAACACGACATCGGCCTCGGTCGGATCGTTCGTGACCTCGAAACCGTGTGTCGACTCGAGCAGATCGCCGATCCGCGCCGAGTCGTAATCGTTCATCTGGCACCCAAACGTCTTTATATGCAGCTTTTTCGCCATAATGTGAAATTAGATACGTATTGTACAACGTACCCGCAACCGGGCTGGAATTCCAGCCTTATACCAGAATTGGCAGCCGCTCGGCTCCCTGTTGCTGGACTCCAGGCGATTCGAGCCGTCGCGAGAGGTAGCGCCGCGCGCCGTCTGGCGAAAAATTCGACCTGGACCGCGCGCGTCGAATGCTCGCGAATCGGCCGCGAGTGAACCCCAACGATGGTTTTTAGCTCCGCCACTTTCCTGTTCTTGTTTCTACCGGTCATTTTGACCGGCTACTTCGCGCTGCGCGGTACACCGCTGCGCAACCTGTTCCTTCTAACAGGGAGTCTGCTGTTTTATAGCTGGGGCGAGACAATTTATCTGATGGTGTTATTGCTATCGATCGCCTGCAACACGTTTTTTGGAAATCGCATTAGCCGCAGCAGCGACAACACCAGGCGGCTGTATCTAAGTGCCGCAGTGGCTACCAATTTGCTGTTGCTGGGATACTTCAAATACGCCAATTTCATCACCGACAATGTAAACCTCGCGCTTTCAATTATTCATGTCGGCCCCGTCGATTTAGCCCCGGTGCACTTGCCATTGGGAATTTCGTTTTTTACCTTTCAGGCCATCTCCTACATCGTCGATATCTATCGCGGCGATGCGCAAGTGCAAAAACGGTATAGTTCGGTAGCTCTGTATATCGCATTGTTTCCGCAGCTCATCGCTGGGCCCATCGTACGTTACGCGAGCATTGAAAAACAATTATCCGAGCGTACGGTCAGCGCCACGGCCGTAGCCGAAGGCATCAGGAGATTCATCATTGGACTCGCAAAAAAAATATTACTAGCGAACGCCGTCGGCGACGTAGCCGACGACATATTCGATCACTCTCCCAGCGACTTGAGTCCCCTACTGGCTTGGCTCGGAGTCGTTTGCTACACGCTACAAATCTATTTCGACTTTTCCGGTTATTCCGACATGGCAATCGGTCTAGGGCGAATGCTTGGCTTCAAATTTCCCGAGAACTTTCGGCATCCTTATATTTCGACCTCAGTGCAGGAATTCTGGCGGCGCTGGCACATCTCCTTGTCGAGCTGGTTTCGCGATTACGTGTACATTCCCCTCGGAGGTTATCGTGGCCCACAATGGCGCGTCTACGCGAACCTCGTCATCGTGTTTTTTCTGTGCGGCCTATGGCATGGGGCGAGTTGGACGTTTGTAATATGGGGTCTTTACCATGGCCTGTTCTTGGTCATTGAAAGACTCGGTTTCGCACAGTTGTTGCAGCGCTTACCGAGAGTCGCTCGACACGTTTATCTATTACTGGTGGTCATGTTCGGCTGGGTACTGTTTCGATCCGAGAATATCGACTATGCGTTTGGATTTATCGGCACAATGATAGGGATATCCGAACAGCGCGATTCCGACGGTTACCTTATGCTTTATCTCAATCTCAAAGTCATCGGTGCAATCGCGGCAGGGATCGTATTTTCCATGCCGATATCGGAATGGATCCAAGAACGTTGGCATCGGGTCGCTGCCGGCACGGGCGGTTTAATTGTGCAGCACGCCTTACTCATCGCATTATTCGCGGGAGCGGCAACAATGATTGCGGCACAAACCCATAATCCGTTCATCTATTTCCGATTCTAGCTCGGATAATTCACGAAGGCAGACCATGTATCAGGAGGCTTTTGAGCATTTGATCCGGTTACCCATAGTGCTAAGGTACGGAGCTGCCGTACAGTTTGTCTTATTCGAATTCAAGAAAAATTGGACGTGGTATTCGTCACGATCGTGCTTGATCTATCGCTACAGCTATGAGTCGGCGAACGATCGCATCGATTTCTTACCGCGATATCCCCTGAGGCGTGAACCCTTCATGAAGTATCCGGGCAACTAGTGGAAATGCAGGCACGCTCACTATCAAATTGGATTCTAATCGTTGCATTTGGCGCTTCGATTTGGCTACCGCTTGCCGCGCAGCGACTGCAAGGATCGAGTACCGTAGGCCCACCCGAAAACCGTACCATGGCGCCGTTTCCGTCGTTACGCCTAAATAATTTGTCGATTCGAAATTTCCCGAATGCGTTTGACCGCTACTATGACGATAATTTCGGCTTACGGAACGACTTGCTACGCATCGCAAATACTGTCAACTATGACCACTTCGGCGGCTCCGGTAAGGTCATACGTGGCGACGGCGAGTGGTTATTCCTGGTTCGTGGTACCCAGCCGGGGGCCCGCAAGATTGCACTCACCCGCGACCTGTGCGGCCGCGCACGATTTAGCGCCGCCGAGCTGGAACAATGGGCATCTGCTCTGATCGATAATTTCCGGCAGCTTCGCGCCCGGAACATCGAGTACTTATTCGTTCTCGCACCTAACAAACACACGATATACAAACGTCATTTACCAATCGGCCGCGAATGTGCGAATCGACCGTCCCGCATCGATCAATTGCTCAAAGCCGTACGACAGGAACCGGATTTTCCGGTGCTGGATCTGCGCTCCGCATTGGCTGCAGCCGCGCATCAACCGGAACCGCTATGGCACAAGACCGATACTCATTGGAATGGCAACGGCATCGCCGTCGCATATCGGCAGATCTTACACACGCTAGATCGGAATGATCGCAATGCATTCGATAACGGCTACGCCCGTCTCGGCCACGAACGTACACCGCCCGGCGACCTAGCGGGGCTTTTGGGATTGCAAGATCGACTGAGTGAAGACCGATGGGTGATAAGACTGCATCAACCGAATGCCATTCACATTGGCAATCCGTATCCACACCATACTCCTATCGCCACCCGGCAACCGGAAGCGTACCGACGCGAGAACATCGCAGACGATACATCCCACGCATTAATTTTCCGCGACTCGTTCATTGGCAATGCATTCGAGGCCCTACTGGCGGAGTCTTTCGTCCGAACCGTATTCGTTTGGCAGGGCGCACCCGGCCTGCCGTTCGATCTCATCGACGACGAGAAGCCGCAGCTCATTGTGCACGAAATGGTGGAACGAAATCTCTTGAATTCGTATTCGGCAGAAGCGCCGCGATAGCGGCCGATTACATCAACGTGATCGCGCACCAACACCATAATCCGTCTCGGCCGGATCGCATCACTGCGACGACATGCGTTCAAGAGCTGTTTCTAGACGGAGGCGCGCGCTGTTGCAACTTAAGGTGGATCAGGGGCGTCCCGATGTCCGACTCACGCAGTTCGACAGGATGCGTCTTGTCAGGGCGCCGCTATGATTCAGTGTTATTATTTGGAGTGACCCTCGGAAAGTGAACATTTGCACCTAGTGAATTTAGACACTAATGGCGGTATCAGTACAAGGCGCTCAGATCGCTTGCCCCTGCAGCTGTATCCAATGCGTTCCGTCAGCCCGTTAGCGCGGAGTCACATGCCATGAAAATACCGACTAGATCGGATTGGGGGGTCATTGAAAAGAATAATCTTGATGCTGAGTGTGCGTTTAGACAATTCTCCGGCAAATCTTTGAATGAGGCCGAGATGATGTTTCGAAATAACGCTCTGTATTATCAAGAAGATTTGATTTCTATGCCCCCAGTTGCTTTCAATTTCTATGCTCCTGCATTTGCTAGATATATTCTTTCCGATAATGCCGAAGCTGATTCCGATGGCGCTTCATCCTTCTTACATATGGTACTTGAGCTACTACAGTCAAACAGATCACTGACAACAACTAAAACTGAGAAAATGCTTTTGGCTTCGGCGCAAATTGTCGCAAGCAAGCAAGAATTCTATGCTGCGGATACCGATATTTACGGCGATTTTTCCGAATTGTACAAGCAGATAATGCGACTTACGGCTCGCACCTAACAACGCGGTCACGACGGCAACCAGTCTCCGTCAAACTCCACGAATCGGCGCGGCTTTGCTTCAACGTTATAGGTCCCTATCAAGAAAGCGGAAATAAATTGAAAAAGCAAGTCACTTATCATTAATTACCTTTGGTGCTATGTTCATAGTCGAATGATTATTTGGTTATTTCAGAGGCAATTCTACTGAAAATCGGCCAGAAACAAATGTAAGACTCTATCCTTCAACTTGAAAGAAAAATATAATTTATTCAGAGAGAAACGGAGGAATCAGGGCAGATCAAAAGAATATAAGGCCGATATATCCTACGCGTACCCTATTGGAGAGCGGGACTATATTGCTAAGACGTACGAGATAACTTTTGTTGCTTTGAAAAGCAATTTCGTTGGCAATCGACCTTAATTTAGAAGATACAATAAAGGTATATCAAAGATATAAAGCGGGCGCGCTAGTCAAAGTACATTGCGACCTGAATGATCCCTCGATCGCTCTTTTGGAAAATGGATATAAACGCTACATGCCCACCTACTTGATATTCGGTCTAATTGCCATTGCTTACGGTATTTATGGGACGATCAAAAATTATTGAAGTAAATTGTATATATCAAACCATCTCAGCAGGTCGCAAAAACGGCCGCTAAGCCCAATCGTTCTGTACTAAGAGATTTCACATGGAAACAACCGCTTTATTGGTTATTGACGTCCAAAAGGGCCTTGAAGATCCATCTCGAGGGAAGAGAAACAACCCCGACGCGGAATCAAACATTGCTTTATTGCTTTCTGAGTGGCGCAAACAGGAACTACCGATAATTCATATACGGCACTGTTCACTAGGACCAAACTCGCCACTGCGTCCAGAACTACCAGGTAATGCCTTCAAGGAGGAAGCGCGGCCGCTGCCTTCCGAGACACAATTCGGTAAATCGATTAACTGTGCGTTTATAGGAACTGAGCTTGAAGAATATCTTCAAGAGCATGACATATCTTCTTTAGTGATCGTTGGGCTAACGACAGATCATTGCGTGTCTTCGTCAGCTCGGATGGCGGCAAATCTGGGGTTCAATGTAACGTTGGTTTCGGATGCGACGGCAACATTCGACCGTGAAGGCCATGATGGCGCGATTCATGCGGCCGATGACCTTCGTGAAATCAGCTTGGTGAGCCTAGATGGTGAATTCTGTATTGTTCGATCCACCGAAGAAGTATTAAATGAAATCGCATTAGTAATGATATCCAACAGACGTGGCGCTACGTGCCGGATCTTCGCAAAGGTGGACGATGCTACGGGAATCTGCTTCAGGAACCTCCGAACAAATCACAACCGGTTCGCGGTTTTCGGCTTAACCTCAATCCGCACTACGCATCGGCGTAGCGATCGCAAATCCGTAATCAGTTATTTCGATATCTGTTGCAAATTAATCGACCTGGGTCGACCGCACATCGATCCCAGCAGCAAACTTTGGCCTCAATTTGCCGACGCGTTCGCCGCAATTTTTTCGATCATCTCCTGCGACAATCGCTGTGCGTCCGAAATTTGACGTGACGTCATCCTCAACTCGAGTTTGTCGCGACCGTCTCCGGCCTCCGTAAGTCCCTGCGCAGCAGCCAAGTTGTACCACATGTATGCTTTAACGAAATTCTTTGGCACGCCGACTCCATTGTCGTACATTTTCGCCACCATCAATTGCGCATCGGCTGAACCCTTTTCGGCTTCTCGAATATCCGCAGCACGGGCACGCCGGTCGAGAACCTCCTTGCGCTCGGTTTGCGTTGATTTCTTGTACAAATCAGCTTTGAATTTTGCTTCGACCAATCCTTGTTCGGCCGCAAGGGTAAACCACATCGCGGCCGCGCCGGCATCCTTATGCACACCTCGACCTTGTTCATACAATTCGCCGATCTTGTATTGCGCGGCAGCATACCCTTGGACTGCAGCGCGGATCACCCATTCGAACGCGAGAACCGCGTTGTCCTTACCTTGAGCATGTTTGAGCGCGCGTTTCCGGCATTGTGCTGGCGACTTCGCTCGCGTACATAGCGCCTCTTCCAGTCCAAGATCGTAAAACTGTCCTACCTCAAATTCTGCAATCATGTGGCCTTGCTCGGCAGCTTTCAGGTACCACTCGAACGCCTTTTCGTAATTTTGCGGGACCTCACGTCCATCGGCGAAACGTATCGCCATCTGATACTGCGCGCCAGGATGGCCACCATCGGCCGCTTTCTGAAACCATTTGTAAGCCGTTAACGGGTTCTTGGCCCGCACCCCTCGACCCATGTCATACAATCGCGCCGTTTGATACTGGGCCTCATGGTGTCCGCGCTCCGCGGCCTCCTCGAGCGCTTTGACTGCCGCCGGATAGTTCTGTGGAGTACCCTGCCCGTTTAGGTACAGTAATCCCATCCGATACTTAGCCTCCACATTTCCGCCCTTTGCAGCGCTTTTGAAGGCGGCGAAGGCAGCAGAGTAATCACCGCGATTATAGGCAGCGGTGCCTTGTTCGAGATTGGCCCAACTCGTCGATACCAGGGCCGTGGAAATTATCAGAGCAACCAGAATACTGCGCATCGTATAAACCGTCCTTTGCTAACATGGATTCAACTGCTCTTATTATAGACCGCCAGGCGGCCGACCGGGGCATCGCCTCGGACACTCTCAGCGTGACGCCGGGCGCGACAAATGGGCGACGGCAAACAGCAACGCCGATATCACGACTATCGACGGCCCGGCCGGAGTATCCCAATGCAGTGAAGCCATTAATCCCCCATACACGGCCGCCACACCCCCTATCGACGCGAGCACTGCCATGCTTTCCGGTGTCGTGGTCAAGCGCTGCGCCGCGGCGGCGGGAATAATCAGTAGCGACACCATTAACAATACTCCCACTACCTGCATGGCCAACGCGATTACGAGACTGATCAACAGCAGAAACAAGACCCGGGTGCGCTCCACCGCTATGCCCTCAACCCTGGCCAAATCGGCATGTAAGGTGATCGCCAATAATGCGGGCCATATCCAAAGCAATATCCCCAAGCACAACGCGCCCCCAAGAAAAATCCATATCAAGTCAGCACTGGTAACTGCGAGAATATCGCCGAATAAATAGCCGAAAAGGTCGACCCGCACGTCGTCCATAAATGACAATACCACAAGCCCTAATGCGAGCGCCGCATGCGACAATATTCCTAATATTGTATCCGATGCCAAATCCTCGACACGCTGCAGAACCACCAGCAACGCGGCGACGCCCAGCGACACAAACAACACACCGACGTGCAAATTCAATTTGAACATCAATCCGAGCGCAACCCCCAACAATGCGGCGTGCGACAAAGTCGCACCGAAATACGCCATTCGACGCCACACCACAAAACACCCTAACGGACCGGCCAGTATCGCGACACCGATTCCGGCAGCGATTGGCCGCAGTAAGATTTCATCCATCGGCAGTTGGCGGTGGTGCATTGCCGGAATCTATTTTACCGGCGAGATCATGCTGATGATCGTGGTGATGCGTGTATACAGCTATGCGTCGCGCCAATTGCGCTCCAAACAAGTTTAAGTATTCTGGATGCTGCGCCACCGCATCGGGTCGCCCGGCACAGCACACGTGATGATTCAAACACACCACACGGTCGGTGGCCGCCATGACCAAGTGCAAATCGTGCGATACCAACAATACGCCACAATTCTGTTGGTCCCGAATTTTCACGATCAAGTCATACAATTCCGCCTGACCGGTCACATCAACACCGGCGCTCGGTTCATCCAATACCAACAAGTCGGGTTTGCGTAACAACGCCCGTGCAAGCAATGCTCGCTTGATCTCGCCACCGGAGATGCGATGCAGTGGTGCATCTTGAATACGCGCCGCGCGAACCGTGGTAAGCGCCTGCAAACAATCCGCGTCGGTGGCGGACACGCCCAATTGTAAAAACCGGCCTACCGTAATCGGCAGCGTTGAATCCACCGAAAAGTGCTGCGGCACGTAACCGATGCGAATACTCGATGCGGTGTCGACCGCTCCTGCGGCTAACGGGACTAATCCAAGCGCGGCACGTACCAATGTGCTCTTACCGGAACCGTTGGGTCCGATCAAGGTAACGATCTCCCCCCGGCCAATCGTAAGGTCAACGCGATCTAGTACCACCGCTGTGCCGTGACAAACCGTGGCCGCGCGAACATCGATAAGAGGCCTTGTGCGCGCTGACATTGGGGCCATCACTACCGCGCGCAAGCGGAACAAATGCCACGAATTTCAACGGTGGGGCGCATCACCTGAAATCCGGCCGCGGTGGCCTGAGCCTTCACGGCTTCACCAATTTCGGCATCATCCAGCTCCGCCACCGAACGGCAGCGATTGCATATCAAAAACTGACCGGCATGTTCGACAAACGGGTCGACACAACCTACGTACGCGTTCATCGATTCGATGCGGTGAATCAACCCTTGTTCCAACAAAAAATCGAGCGCGCGATATACCGTGGGCGGGGCCGCTCGGCGCTGACGAGCGCGAAGCTGGTCCAGCAAATCGTAGGCCAATACCGGAGCGTGACGCGCCCAAACCAATTCCAACACCTGCCGCCGCAGTGGCGTCAGACGCGCGCCACGCTGTGCACACAGGGTGGCCGCCGTCGCCACTGCTTCGCGCCGGCAGCGTGCGTGATTGTGATCGTCGGATCGAAAATATTGGTCGTGCGCCGACGTCTGCATCGGGAACTCCTCCAAAATCGAAAATTAAACCTCCAATGTTATAATATAACATAACATGAATTCATCCATATCCCTCCAGTTCCTTCGCCGTACCGCCACTGCCATTACTATCATGGTTGCGGTGGCTCCGGCATTAGCGGCTCCGCCCGATGTCGCGGTGACGATCAAACCCGTGCACTCGCTGGTCGCGGCGGTTATGCACGGAGCGGGTGAGCCGTATTTGCTGCTCCCGGGCAGCGTGTCGCCGCACGACTATGCGCTACGGCCCTCGGACCTTCGCCATATCCGCAACGCCGATTTGCTCATCTGGGTCGGACCGGAACTCGAGACGTTCCTCCGCAAACTCGCCGCAGACACTCCGGTCGCAAAAATACTGACGTTGCAAACGTTGCCTGGTTTACGCCAATCGGAACCGCGGCGCGCCGGACTGTTCGCGGCGCCTCAGGGCAGCGAGGGCGGCGATAATCACCATGGTGACCCGCATATTTGGCTCGATATCGATAACGCAAAGATGATCGTGCAGGCCGTTGCGGATCGGCTCGGCAGTTTCGACCCGACCGAAGCGAGTCGTTACCGGCATAATGCCGAGCAAGTGAGTGCACGCCTCGACAGTTTGGATGCGGAGCTAGTAACTCGGTTGCAACCAGTACGACACACTCCCTATGTCGTGCTGCATGACGCTTACCAGTTATTCGAAAATCGCTATGGACTGTCTGCGGTGGGAGCTATTGCGGTGTCACCACAACAGCGCGCCGGGGCCAAACGTCTAAATCAGATTCGTAACGCGTTACAATCTGGCACTGCCGCGTGCGTATTCAGTGAACCGCAAATTCCGGCGAAAATCGTTGCGACCTTAAGCGCCGATACGGCTGTGCGAACCGGTGTACTTGACCCGCTGGGCACGCAAGTCGCCGCGGGGCCGAACGCGTATTTTGCGTTAATGAAGAATCTCGCAGGGGCGATAGTCGACTGTCTGCAGGACAACTAGACTGTATAGTCTATCGCTACGAATGGCGGCTTACGGCGGTATGGTGCACAATTACGTACGCAATGAGCAAACACCACCACAACGCACCGCTACCCGACACCGTATTACGGGTCAAAGCGCTCGAATCGCTCTTGATCGAAAAAGGGCTGGTCGACCCCGAGGCCTTGGACGAGTTGATCGATACCTACGAAACCAAGGTCGGGCCGCGTAACGGAGCCGCGGTCGTTGCGCGCGCTTGGTGCGACGACAACTATAAGCAACGCTTACTGACGGACGCATCCGCCGCAATCGGCGAGTTGGGGTTTAGCGGCCGCCAGGGGGAAGACATGGTGGTGCTGGAAAATACCCCCGACGTTCACAATATGGTGGTATGCACATTGTGCTCCTGCTATCCATGGCCGGTCTTGGGATTGCCGCCGGTATGGTATAAATCGGCACCCTATCGCGCTCGCGCCGTCATCGAACCACGCGCAGTGCTCGCCGAATTCGGCGTCACTCTCGATGACGATGTCGAAATTCGGGTCTGGGACAGCACCGCCGAAATTCGATACCTGGTATTACCGATGCGACCAACCGGCAGCGACGATCTCGACGAGCATGCATTGAGCGGACTGGTGACCCGCGACTCGATGATCGGCGTGGGCTTGCCGCAGGCTCCAGTGCAACAAAACCGATGAACGGCGCCCATGATCTTGGTGGCATGCACGGCTTCGGCCCGATCGATAACGAAGGCGACGAGCCGATCTTTCATGCCGACTGGGAACGACGCGCGTTCGCCATCACGCTCGCGATGGGTGCCTACGGTGCATGGAACTTAGACCAGTCCCGTTTCGCTCGCGAATGCAGCGATCCCGCGCACTATCTTTCTGGTAGCTACTACGAGCACTGGTTGGACGGTCTTGAGCGGCTGCTGATCGAATCTGGGTTACTCAGCGAGCAGGAAATCGCGGAGCGCGTGGCGGATCTCGCCACGCCAGCGGCGTAATGCCAGTGCTTACCGCCAAGCAGGTCGAGCCCGAATTACGGCGCGGCAGCAGTACCCGAATGGCGGTCGACGTCGATCCGCGTTTTCGGGTTGGTGACGAAGTCATAACTCGCAAAATGAATCCACGAGGGCACACCCGCCTGCCGCGTTACGCGAGAGGCCGGCGCGGGATCGTCGTGCGCGACCATGGCGTGTTCATATTCCCAGACCGGCATGCGGCAGACGGTCTGAAGACTCCGCAGCGTCTTTATAGCGTGCGCTTCTCGCACCACGAATTGTGGGGACCGAATCACGACCGGCCCGATGTAACTCGGGCCGGTTTTCCCCCAATTAATGCCTCGATATTTCTCGACCTGTTTGACGAGTATCTCGAATCGTTGTGATGAACGCACCGGACTTATCGCTACTCCCCGATATGCGACGCGACGACGCAGGCCCGGTGTTTGCGGAACCGTGGCAAGCCCAGGCGTTCGCCCTCGCAGTGCGACTATCGGAAAACGGGCATTTTACCTGGCCCGAATGGGCCGATTATCTAGCACACGAAATCGCGGCCGCGCGACGCGCCGGGACTCTCGACTTGGGCGATACCTATTATGAACATTGGCTACGGGCGCTTGAGCGGATCGTTACCGATAAACAAATACTGACGACGCGTGCGCTCGAAGAACGCAAGCGATGTTGGGATGAAGCGGCGCGACATACTGAGCACGGCAAGCCGATCGAGCTCGCCGACAATCAATAACACGATTCGCTTAATTGAATTTGTGCGATCGCTTGCCACGCCAACAATTATTTACCGTGACCGACTCCAATCTTCTCCTCGACGGCAGCGCACCAGCCACACCGCAGAGTATTATCGATTCCCTGACTGCCATTGGGGTCAAAAATCACACCCATAACCATGCTCCGGTATTCACCGTCGAAGAAGCAAAATCCCTGCGCGGAGAATTGCCCGGTGCCCACATCAAGAACTTGTTCCTGCGAAATAAGCGCGGCGGAATGTGGATCCTGACGTGCCTTGAGGACCGCACTTTAGACCTCAAAACATTCGCTGTTCGGCTCGGCAGCGGACGTTTGTCGTTCGGGAGTTCGCAACGATTGATGAGTTATTTAGGAGTCATTCCGGGCGCCGTCACGCCGCTCGCGGTCATCAACGATCGCAGCGGCGCGGTCAATGTAGTGCTTGACCGAGCACTCATGGATGCATCAACGATAAATGTGCATCCACTCACGAATTCGCAAACCACCGCTATAACTCCGGCTGGCTTGCTCGCGTTTCTCAACGCGGTGGATCACGCACCGACAATTATGGATCTCGACGACGATGGCTGATGCGCCATCGCTAATTCGATCGTAATCTAAGTCGGGAAATTTGAAGTAGTCCGGTTACAACTTGTCGGCTTTCGGCTTCGCCTTAGGCCGGTTACAGCGAACGCGAAAACTGGCAATTGAGGTTGGCGATCGGCGCCGTCCTGCTGCCGGCTTTCGGCTTCGCCTCTAGCCGGCCTACATGAGGCCAAACCCCGCGCACACGTTCCGACATCCTTCAGAGCTACCAACCAGTGTAGATATCCAGCCCGCGTTTTTTTATCTGCCCGCCGATAATGACCCGTTGAATTTCCGAAGTCCCTTCCCAGATTCGATCGACCCGTAAATCCCGGTATAGTCGCTCCACGGGATTGTCCCGCATATAGCCGCGCCCACCAAAAATCTGCACAGCGCGGTCCGCCACCCGGCCCGCCATCTCCGAACAAAACAACTTCAGTGCACTCGCGCGCGCGTGTACGAGTTTGCGCTCGAGCCCCGCATCGATATCGTGGGCGCTGCGATATAACAAGGTCTTGGCCGCCATAATTTCCGTCGCCATGTCCGCCAACATGAATTCAATTCCTTGATAGCTATTTATAGTCTGGCCAAATT
>Ga0224497_10001051_pt1 | contig 18180 bp, 23 predicted proteins | sample SF_Jul11_sed_USG_4_FD_167970 | JGI IMG/M metagenome (GOLD analysis project Ga0224497, IMG submission 167970) | Sediment microbial communities from San Francisco Bay, California, United States - SF_Jul11_sed_USGS_13 | ecosystem: Environmental > Aquatic > Marine > Sediment | place: USA... | reverse complement strand
TGGAGTCTGTACCTGCGGTGCTGGTATGCATGGATGTAACTGTTCAGCAGATGGAGTCTGTACCTGCGGTGCTGGTATGCATGGATGTAACTGTTCAGCAGATGGAGTCTGTACCTGTGGTGAAGGTTGTACCTGTGGTGAAGGTTGTACCTGTGGTGAAGGTTGTACCTGTGGTGAAGGTTGTACCTGTAGTGAAGGTTGTACCTGTAGTGAAGGTTGTACCTGTAGTGGATATGGTCAGCAAGGATGTTCATGTGGTCAACATGGAAAATATGGAATGATTGGACATGGAATTGGAGGACATACCATGAAAGCAATATCTGGAACAGTTCAATCCTCACAAGATCCTGGAATGGGACACGACCAACATCAACTCGCAGTATTGCTACCTCCAAGAGATAGTCCATATACGGGATTACTGACTTACTCTGCATCTGAAAATGTTCAACTTGTTGCATTACACGGACCAATAACTGAAAGTGAGGACATGGGACAAACTATTTGGACTCCAGATGGTGATACCAAGTTTGCACTAACATTAGTTGATAAACAAAACAAGATGGGAACATGGATGTTTACAGGTAACGCACTAGCTGTTCATACATTTAATCAAGATCCATTTGCAATTACTTACTCTATTGCAACAATAGATGGCGCACATGGAATGATGGGACACAAAATGATGCAAGAAACTAGTGGATGCAACTGTTCTGAAGATGGAGTCTGTACCTGTGGTGCTAGTTGCGCATGCGTACAATAATCTCTTTTTCTTTTTCTTAGACATTTATGAAATTATTTCATGTATGAATAGTACAATGGTTACTGTTTATTGATCAATGAAAAATTAGGATCAAAATTTAATTTTTAGATATGATTTGAGATCAAATCAAAAAATCATCTCATTAATGCAGTAATCTCTATCTAAGGATCAATCTTTTTAAAATTCAATATTCATTTTTGAGATACTATAATTCTATTAAAGGTGATAACAAATTTGATTCTAATTTTATCGGTGTTATAATTTCTTGAGTTGTGTTTCCATGTGGGATCCAGAAATGGAAAATGTATATTGATTGATTTGAATTTCTGAAAAAAATTTGTATTGTAATTGAGATATTGTTAGTCATCACCTGTCAAGACATGAAGTATAATTAATGCAACTAACAAGAACACCAAGCCAAACTGCCCGTGCAAAAGTCTGTTGAAAACCTTGGTGTTTCTTGATGAGGTATATCTCAGCAATATTCCACTTATCATCAAAACAGTCATGGTTATTGCAAGGGATAATGAGATGGAATCTAGATTATTTACAAGTAGAAGACCGTGTGTCATTCCAGCAAAATACCCAATTGAATTGAGAATTATGTGAAAGTTCAGAATTGGTTTGTAAAATTGAACTGCCTGTTGTACCATCTGAAGAGACTGACCACCTGCACGAACGGCAAATCTCCTCCATTTGTTAAACACAATAAACGGTAGATTTGCAATGACTCCTGCACCAAGTGCCACCCATCCCAAGTTTTCTATGGCATCCTCTGAATCATCATCGTCATCATCTGCAAAGGTAGGTATTGGTGCTAAAAATAATAAAAGAAAAATGATCGGGATGATTTTTGTATTCATTTAATCACCTCGATGCTGAAAGTTTTGGTTGTTTGGTCTTGTAGATTTTGTATCCAGTGTATGTAACAGAGCCTGCAATTACTGCAATTGTTCCATAAAGGATTACATCTGGTATTCCTCCACCAAGTGCTAATCCTTCATCATCGTCATCTTCATATTCTCTTTCTCGTTCTCTTTCTTGCTCTCTTTCCATATTGCCAAATCCCTCTCTTTGTTCGTATTCTCCTTCCTTATCATCCCATTCATCTTCGTCAGCAAAGACCGTGGGAACAGTAACAACAGAAAGTGTTAGAATCAAAAATAAGCCTAGTGTAAGGGCATTCATTGCTTTCCCACCTTTGGTGTTTCTTCATGCTGTAGCCATCTTTCCTTCTTGGTTTGTGCTAAAGCCCAGATAGAACCAACTACAACTCCAACCTGGACTATCTTTGATACCATTCCAAGATGACCAATCTTTCCTGCATGCTCCAAGCCAAGCGCAACTGCACCTGCATCAGTTCTAGTTACAGCATACAGTGCGATTATTCCAACGGTTCCTGCAATAGTTACAAGATATGGAACAGAACTGTTTAGACTCTTTAGCATCCAAAATGCAACTGGAATGTAGGCAACAGCTACTACCAAAAAGAATGGACCTTTTACCATGTCTTGTTCTTCGAATAACTCCTCAGAAGTTTCAACAAAGTAAACAGCAGAAGTTGCTATCATAAGACCAACAACAATTCCAACTATTGATTTTTTGTTCATGATTATATTACGTGAAAATGAATTTAATGCGTGTCTATGGTTCCCATTTTTTGGGAATGGCTTGTTACTCCGAAAACTTTTGCCAAAGCCTTACAATCTTATCTTCCATCTTTACATGTTCAAGCTTGTAAGTTAGTTTTCCATCTCTGTATGTTACAACAATCTCATATGTCCAGTTTTTGTAATAGCTTTCATCAAGACCTTCAAGTGTTCTGACAACTTTTGTTTTCTTTACAATTTCTAGTTCTTCTAGCTTTCTTGTCTTACGATATGCGGTTGATTGTGGAATGTTTAGTAGATTAGATATTTGCTGTATTGTAAGTTCTGTCTTTGATAATACTTTGATTATTTCTCTGCTCTGCTTATCAGATAGTATGGATAGGATCTCATCGAAATTTTGCTTACTGTCGTCTTTTTTCTGGTCATCATCCCCATACATTTCAGCTTCGCTTAACCGCCAAGATAAGCACTATAAAACCTGCAATCTCAATTCCTTCTTCGATAATCTCTCCAATTAGATTCTCGCCAAATGTCTCTACAATATCGCCAATGATTGTGTCGCCTACTACGATTAATGCAAAACCAGCAGCAAGAAGCGCCATGGGAGGATATTTTGTCTTTTTGAAGGCCTTCATGGCAAGATATACTAGTGCAAAACCTACGATAAGATGAACTGCGAGTATCCCATAATGAACTTCCTGAATCATATGTTAACCTCAAATCTATTTGGTTATTTTGAATTTAATGCGTACCTATCATTCTCATGAATTGAGAATCATTTTTGAATTTTGAATTAATTTTCCATGTTAGTACTAAATTTATCAAAGAAAATTATCCTGAAATAAATAAACGAAATCTATTGAAGATATCTATTTTGTTGATAATGAATTTGTTAAATTACGTCTAATATATGAAATATAACTCAAAAAGAAAAGCAAGTATTGGATTCTACGTAGTTTGACAAGAAAATATTAAAATAAAAAATTAACTTGTTGGATTCATCATAGCAGCACGCTCTTTGGCTTTTTTATCAACTGGTGCATCTATGTATTGACCAGGCTGTGCCTGACATTCACCTATGTTGACTGAATAACCATCCAAAGTTTCAGCAATACATCCCTTATCAGTAACTGCTACTACCTTCACCAACTCAATGTTTTCTTCAGGTGCTACATACCACATTAGATATGCAAAAAGTATAATCGCACCTAATGCAATAACTCCTCCTACTATAAAGAGAGAATTTTTACCTGATGATTTTTTTGGTGTTGATCTAATTGCGGACATTTTATTCACATAATGTACGTGAAATTTCATAATAAGGAATTTGGTGATTATATCGAACATGCAGATAACAAAGTTGATTTTATCATATAGAAAATTTAAAAAAAGAATTATGGTTGGACTAGTGCAGCTCTTTCTTGCATTTTCTCAAAATAACCGCTTGTTACTTTTGATGGAACAAAATATGTTACATCAATAACATCTCCTGGTTGTGCATCACATTCTTGGATCACTGGCATAGACACTGAAGGGGTTTGAATCACACATCCCTTATCTACAATAGCTAGTACTGTTCCTTGTTCAGTGATTTCTACTGGAAACCAGTGCCAGATAGGCACAAGTGTGACCATCATTAAAATGGCCAATCCAGCTAGCACAGATCCAACATACCATTTCCATGGCATTTTCTTTTCTGTCTGTTGTGAAGTCATTTGTTATCGATATAATTACACAAATTTCACTCAAAAAGCATTTGGATAGTTTATCGAACAATTCTGTTTACAATGCTAGAAAAATATCTTCAGAATGTTCCTTTTTGTCATCAAGCAATTTTGAAAATTCTTTTTGGAATGTGTGTTTTAGCAATTCAATGTTTTTTATTTTGTAGCATACAGTGCTGTCCTTTTTGTATTTTTTAATCACGTTGTTTTTAATTAATTCAGAAAGATTCCATGAAATGGTTGAAGGACTCTTGCCAGTACTTGATACAATCTCTTTGAAGCTAGGACTTCCTTTCACTATTATATAAAAAATAATCTTCTTTTTTGTAGGCTTTCTCAGATTTCTAATTATGTCAAATTCATCCTCACCTACATCCAATGAATAATATCGTCTGTATCTTGTGTATTTTTTTGATTTTATCTTTCCTTGTCTCTCTAGTTTCTCTAAATAATGTACAATGACTCCATTTTCCAAGCTGGTCTCAGCAATCAAACCCCTTATGTGAATACCAGGATTATTCTGAATGGTTTGTAAAATTAAATCTGGTCTTTTCAATTTGATTAAGACTAATGTTTATTATTATCTAAGATTTTTGATTGATTTTATGTTCAGTAATATTCTTGTAAGAAGTTACTAAATTTTTTCATATTTTAGAATCTTAACTTTTAGCTTGAAAATCTCATTTTTTATTTAACATAGAATTTTTTCCACGTGGGTACTAATTTCTCAGCCTTAACTATATCCCCCATTCATGTCATACTCCCATCAAAATTTGAACCAAGATTTATTCTCAACAGTAATGTAGTTTTAAAGTAATAAAACTTAAAAGAATCAAATACGTCCTTTACATAAGGTTTTTGCAAATACAGGTCAGATCTGCCTTTCCCTACATGTAGAGTCTGAATCCCACCTCCCGCATCATATTTCTTTTCTCTTAATGATTAATAATAAGAAAATAATGATCAAAGAAAAGTCATGAGAAAGACAGTAATCGGGATTACAGTTGTAGGTAACGATAAAGAAGGAATTGTTGCTGCATTTACCAATTTTGTATTTGAGAAAGGTGGAAACATTGAGAAAGTAAATCAAAATGTAATCAAGGGATTATTTGGAATGTATCTTGAAGTATCTTTTACGAAACAAGTTAATATCAATCAATTTGATTCAGAAATTCAATCACTTGCAAAAAAAGAAGAAATGGATGTTAGTACTCATCATGAGACTAATTCCCAGAAAAATATAGCAATTTTTGTGACAAAAGAACCACTTTGTCTTGAGACAATTTTAGTAGATTCAAAAAAGAGGCTACTAAAAGGAAATATTTCAGTAATTGTTGGAACAGAAAATACACTTGAGCCAATTGCAAAAAAGGAAAAAATACCATTTATTATAGTTGAGGAAAAAAATCAAGAAAAAGCAGAGGCAAAAATTATTGAAATTTGCAAAAAATATGACATTGACTTAATTGCACTTGCGAGATATATGAGAATTCTTACTCCAAACTTTGTTTGGAGATATCCAAATAGAATAATCAATATTCATCCATCATTGCTTCCAGCATTTCCTGGAGCAATGGCATATGCGCAAGCATATGAAAGAGGAACAAAAATTGTTGGAGTCACCTCCCATTATGTTACTGAAAACTTGGATCAAGGGCCAATTATTTTTCAAGACTCTTTTAAAGTTGACCCAAATGATTCACTAGAAGAAATTAAGACAAAAGGACAGCAACTGGAAGCTCAAACTTTACTAAAAGCAGTAAAAATGCATCTAGAAAATAAGCTAGAAGTAAGATGGAGAAAGGTCCATATCAAATCCAAGTGATAAGATGATAGAGGTTAGTTCCTATTTTGATCCAATTCTAAGAAAAGATATTAAAACAAAAAAAATGATTGCAATAATTCCAGTAGGCTCAATTGAACAGCATGGTGCACATCTTCCAATATCAACTGATTCAGATATTGTTACTGAAGTTGCAAAAAGAGTTGCACAAAACAAAAGATTCTTGCTCTTGCCAACAATAACATATGGGGTTTCATATGAACATGCTCCATTCTTTAATCTAAGCATTAAAGAGTCTACATTAAGAGCGATTCTAGTAGACTTGTGTGAGTCGTTATTATCAAATGGAATCAAGACAGTCTTTGTCATAAATGGACATCATGGGAATCTAAAGCCCATAAAAAATTTGGATAAAAAACTACAAAAGGTGGTAAAAAACAAGCTAAAGGTATTTTCATTGTCATACTGGCATTTTATGAGAAGAGAATTTGATCATGCAGGATTTGTAGAAACATCACTTATGCTTGCCATATCTAAAAATGTTAGGATGAGTTATGCAAAAAAAGGATTAATCACAGATGGAATGAATCAGCAAGAGATAGATAATTTAGGACAACTTGCATCAAAATCATTTCCTAAAGTTACAAAGAACGGAATTTGGGGAGATCCAACCGAGGCTACTAAAAGAGATGGACAGAAAATACTGGATGAAATTGTTGAGAATTTATCAAAAAAGTGTCAAACTTGCCTTACTGAGCATATCTCATAGTTACACCAATGAAATTTTAATATAATCCCTCTATATCTAAGCCAATAAGTGAAATAGATGTCCGTTGATATGGCAGTAAAAGTACTGGATGAGAGCATAAATCAAGTTGTATTGATAAAACTCAAAGGTGGTAAAACGATTAGAGGAAATCTACTTGGTTTTGACCAACACATGAACCTGCTACTTGACTCTTCAGAGGAAATTCCTACTGAGGGTGATTCAAAAAGCCTTGGAACCATTGTCGTTAGAGGAGACAATGTAGTTATGATATCTCCTCCACCAGTAGTAAATTAGGTGGTTTAGATGGTAAAAGGCACAACTTCTATGGGTGGCTTTACAAAGAAGAAAGTCCATATTAGATGTAGACGATGTGGAAAAAACTCTCTTCATAAGAGACACCATACATGTGCAAGTTGTGGATTCCCAGAGGCAAAACGCAGAAAGTATTCCTGGATTAAATGGTATACATAGATGCAAGAAATTGTCATCCTGCTTAGTTCATTAGCCGGTGTTGCTACAGCAGCAGTAGTACGAAATATACCAAGAAACAAAAACCAGCTTCTCAGCCTCGGTGCCAGTTCTCACATCAAGAGCCAAATTAGGACTTTGAATATAGAAAAAGATATTCTCACGAAAACAATTTCACGATTATATCAAGCAGACTCTGAATTTTCAAAGATTCAACGTGATAAGCTATTGTTAAAATATCAGCATCAATTGGGAATTGTTCTTGCAAAATTAGAAAAATTAGAGCAAGCAAGTAAACATCCAGACTTGGGTCCAGTTGGAGATGGTCTTATTACTTTGATGGATCAAAAGCTATCAAAGCTTGATGATAGACTCTATGAGTTATCATCAAAGATTTCAACAGCTAAAATATCTGTACCAGAAATAAAACAAGATAGTAAATCAAAATACAATGAAGAGATGAAACAAGATAGTAAAATAAGAGTAAAAACAATCAAAGACGCATTCAGTTTTGAAAAGCTAAAACAAACACAAGATCCAATTGTGATTCCACCACCAAGACAGAGACAATCATTTGAATTAACGACACTTACTAGATTATCAAGGAATGAACCAAAGTTTCCATTATTTGAAAAACACGTTGAACCAAAATCAGTTATACCTGAAGTAACAAAGCCAAAAGTAGTAAATGAAGTTATTCAACCAAAACAAAAAATTGAGGATAAGATTGAGATTATCCAGTCAATCATTCCAAAATCAGAACTAAAACTAGAGACAAGACCAGATCTTATCAAGGAAGTAGCAAAAATTACAGAGCATAAAGCTTTACCCGAACCTCAAAAGAGTCCAAAGTCAACAATATTAGATGATGACTTTGATGAGGACGATGATTCAGACGATCTAGATAAAATTAAAGGAGAGATCATGAATGTTCTCTCCAAGCTAGACCAAGCTGAGGTAGAGTAATTGTCTTATGATGATGCTATTGAGGCATTATCAAATGATGCGCTAAAATTAGTAAAAAATAATTTTATTATTGGATTAGGTAGCGGAAGAGCATCCACCCTACTAGTAGAATCACTTGCAAGACTAATCAAAATAAAAAATTATGATATTAAAGGAGTTCCAACTTCATTACAAATAAAACAGATAGCAGAAAAAGTTGGTATTCAATTAGTAGAGGCTGATCAAGTTGTCCATATTGATATTGTATTTGATGGAGCAGATCAAATTGATTCAGAGAAATATGTAATCAAAGGTGGTGGTGGTGCCCTTCTTCGAGAGAATATTTTGTTTAGTTTAGCTAAAAAAGTTGTAGTGATGGCAGACAAGACAAAATTTGTAAAAAACTTTACAAAAACCGTTCCAGTTGAGGTTCATCCTTTTGCAAGAAGTTCTGTTTCAAATGAAATAAAGAAACTAGGAGGAAATACAGACATTCGTTCACTTGATAGAGGATATCCATTTTTTACAGAAAATGGAAACATTATTCTTGATTGCGATTTTGGCATAATCAAAATCCAAAATCACTTACACAGAAAATTAAGCAAATTCCAGGAGTGATGGAATCTGGAATATTTCTCAGAAAGCCAGACATAATTTACAAAGCAAAGACTGGTGGAAAGTTTGACATTATCTAGCATTTAATTTTCATGCCTGATTAAATTCATAAATCCTTGGTGCTCTAACATTAGTTTTACCATTTGTTCTCGTATTTCAGGATCATCCATCATAGGACCCAATATTTCACCCATCATTTGATCAGACATTTGAGCCATATATTCAGGGTTTTCAAGCATAAATTCATGCATGTCTTGGTTCATCTTATCATTAATCCAAATATGATACATCAAATCCATCATTGTATCATAATGGGAAAACCACAGGAAGTTATTCATGGGTTTATGGTGTATGTATTCTGGGCACCATCCACACTCATCATTATGCATACCTTGATCCATTTCAGAGCCCATCATTGGTCGATGAACAGAATCCATCCACATTTGATTTTGTTTTAAAGAATTTTCCATTATTGGATACTTTTTCATTTCATAAATCATTTTTTCTTGTAGTTTAGGTTCACTTGTAATTGGACCCATTATATTTGCCAAAAGTTCTGGATTTTCTTTCATTTGAGAAATCCACTTTGTCATTGTTTTGGTAATTACAGTTGGATTTTTTATCATCATATCATGCCAATGACTCATCAAATTTTGGTTTGATGCCATGTTTTGCATTAAAGAGGTCATCATATCATGACGATTTAGGATTAACGTAAAATCAACTTTTGTAAATCCTCTATCAATAAGTTTGAGGTATGTTGAAGGAGTAACACATGCAGGATAACCGTTATTTTTTTGAAGTAGAACAAATCCTTTTTTGCATGTCAATAAATCAGGATCTGCAAACTGTTTCCACTGTTGTCTGGGTGACAAGTTCTCTGCAAAAGAATTTTCATATAAAATTGTTATTATCAAAAGATTTGTAATTAGTAAAAAACAAAATACCAAGTTAGTTTTCAATGCTCTAAAAATATAATTTAATCATAAAAATGATTCGTAGTTTATGTTACAGATCTTGAAACAAGTTTGCCATGACCAATCTTTCCAACAACTTCAAAGTTTTCTGCAACAAGTTCTCCTCTGACAATTGTCTTAACTGGCCAACCTTTGAGGTTTCTACCATCATAAACAATATAATCAGAAAATCCACCAAAAAGTTCATTTGATGCCCTGTTTTCTTTTTTCAGATCAAGCATTGTAATGTCAGCATCAGAATTTTTTTTTAGTGTTCCTTTTTTTGGATACATGCCAAAGATTTGAGATGCGTTTTGGCTTGTAAATTTGACAAATTGTTCCAATGTGATTCTGTTTTTGTTTATTCCTTCACTAAGCAAAATAGGGATTAGAGTTCCTATCCCCGGAAATCCTGCAAGAGCACTCCAAACATCATTACCACCTAGTTTCAATTTGAGTTTATTTGCAACATGATCCGTGCCTACAGTATCAATTAGATTCTTGGATAATGCATGCCATACAGCTTCATTATCTTTTTGTGATCTAATGGGAGGCATGACTTTTGCAAGATATCCATCTTGTTTCTCATATGATAGCGTGAGATAATGAGGGCATGTCTCTACAAAAATTTTGGTTCCTAGTTTTCGCTCTAGAGCAATCTGTTGTAGTGCTCTTTCTGAACCAATATGAACAAAGTAAATTACACATCCATAATTTCTTCCATATTTACATACATTCTTAATTGCCTTTGCCTCAAATTCCGGAGAGCGACTCTCAGACCATGCAGATAGACCATCTTGTTTTTTTTCTTTAGCTGTTTTAATTCCACATGCACAAGACTCGTAATCCTCTGCATGAACAAGGACAGGGCAACCAAGGGATGCTGCCTTTTTTACAGTTTCTTTAACTATTTTGTTAGTTACATCAACTTGAGCTGCAATTAATTCTGAAGAATATGGTGGCATATCCATATAGACATGCCCAACTTCTCCACCAAGATTCATATAAATTTTAAAAGATGTAATTCCTTTGTCTACACAAAATTTCATTTCATCAATTTGTTGGGAAGTAAAGATGGATGCATGTATTGCATAATCAATATAGTGATATCTTGATGCAGCATCTAGCTGTTCTTGCAAAGTCTTTTGAAAAGAGTTTTTCAATCTGAGCATCCTCATCATAGTTGTGATACCTCCTATTGCTGCTGCATGTGATTCTGTTTTTGCAGCCTCATCAATTGGTGAATATACTCCGTAATGAACGTGGGTATCAATTGGGCCGGGAACTGAGATAAGTCCACTTCCATTTATCTTATGATCATGTGCAGGAATATCATTTGTAAATCCTACAATCTTTCCTTCATCGATGATGATATTTTTGTCAATCATCCCTTGTGGTAATATAATGTGTGAATCTGTAATTATAGTGTCATAAGTCATCTGAAATTTTTCAAATCATGGAGTCTATTATGCGTTAAGAAAATTTTGTTGTAAATTTCTATTACCACTAGAGAAGAATATCATTGAAGGTTAAATGTAAAAACAACAAAATATCAATGAGATAACTCTCGGGTTTGATGGTGTTTGCCTACTAGGAGTCATTATTCATATTTACCATCAAATCTCAATTTTATTTTTAAAAATACGCTTAGAAAATGAATAAAAACACATTTCAGCGAATTATATGAGAGGGCCGATGATTTAGGAGTATAATGCCTCGTTCGCAACGAGGATGTCGGGGGTTCAATTCCCCCTCGGTCCATTATCTCCAGAAACCATTATACATAAACAAAGATTACAAAATTTCATGAGAGTCTTTGATGGAAAGAAAGCTGCGAATGAGTACATGTCAAAGCATACTCTTGCATTCTCAACACCAGAGTTAACTTTGATGAGATTTGCATTTTGGCTAGGAGATTCGGTTCCAGATCCAGAAAACAAAGAAGAGGCGATACCTAGAATGATGACATTTATGACAGAACAAGACTTTGCGCCAGTTCTAATTGATGATGATAAATTTGTTCCAACAGGTGCAGTTAGAAATTCTCCTGTTTATGGAAATGCATTAAAAGAAAGAAACACGGATGGGAAGTTTTGCTCTGAGTGTGGAACAAATCTTTCAGATACTGCAAAATTTTGTCCAGAATGTGGCACTACACAAGAATAATTTCTACTGGAAATGTCTTAAATATAAAAAATGTGTAATGATAATATGGTTTTTAGAAAATGTGCACATTGTGGAAGAGAATATGAAGATGTGTTTAATAGAAGGATATGCTCGGATGAATGTTCATTAGAAATTTCTTAAATAAAAAATCAGTTTAGATTCATGACAATTGCTCTTTGTTTGGCTTTTTGATCAACTACTGCCAAAACAAGTTCGTCTGGTTCTGAATCACAAACGCTTATGTTAGTTGAAAATCCATCAAGTGTTTCAGATATGCATTCACTTTCTGTGACAGCAATAATTTTTACATATTCTAGTTTTCTGAGGGGGTATATACTACATAAGATAGGCAAAAAAACATAATGCAACTATTGTGATTATTCCCCCAATCATAATAAGTGGCTTAATATTTGATGATTTTTCAATTGATTTTTTGGGAATGAAATTGCAGACATTTTCTTAGTAACACTATTTTGATTTTACTCATAAAGAAATTGGAGAGATTGTAGAATGGTTATAAGGCTAAAAAGGTATCCTCATTATGTTCAAGACTATCTTTAAACAGTTTAGAGAACTGTTTTTGAAACGTTTTTCTTAATAGATGTTTATCTTTAATTTTGTATTTAATTTTTCTCTTTGAATGAATTCTCTCTACAATTCCATCTTTTACTAAATCAGAAATATTTCATTATTAGTAGATGGAGTTTTTTGGATTTTTTTAAAATATCCTCGAAATGAGAATCATCTGAACTGATATGGCAAAAAGAAGACTTTGTTTTGATTTCTTTCTGAGATTTGTGATTATAGGAAATTCTTCCTCGTTTATATCAACAGTATTGAATCTTTTGTAGTGAGTTCTTTTATGAGGTTTGATTTTTCTTTGTTTTCTAACTTTTAGATGGTATTGCACTATACCGTTTTCAAGTTTGCTTTCTTTGATTATTCCTCTGATATGTACCAGGATTTTTTTCGATTATTTTTAAAATTTATGATGTTCTATCCATGTCAGTCTAATGGCAGATTATGATTTAACTATAAACAAAATTGTCAAGATAAAAAAAGTTATACTCTGAATTTGCTTATGCTCTAGTTCCACATTTTGTGCAGAATTTTGCATTTTGTCTTAATTCAGCACCACATGATGAACAAGTACTTTGGATTGATTGAATCGTTTGTCTTGGCATTAATGCAGGATCAGGTGTAGGTAATGTCCCAACATCACCAAAGGCTTCTTTTGCTGAAACAATTCCTGGTGGACCGCCAACTGGATTTTGTGCAGTACCGGCTCTTGGTGGCATTCCCATTCCACCTGCCATCATTCCAGGTTGTCCCATTCCAGGCATTAATCCAGGAGACTGGGTATTACCAGAACCAGAACCTATTGATTTTTTAAGTTCAAAAATTACTTTGATTGCAAGAAATTCGAGTGCAGAATATGCTACTACATAGTCACCAAGTCTTTGAAAGAATTCTTTATCACCAATTTGTCCCTTTTTGTACATATTGTTAGTATCAAGAAATGATTCATAGTAACCCTGAGATTCATTAAACAGGCCTTCTAATTTATCAAATAACATGTTCAATGTATCTACTTCACCAAATGACATAATCAGATCTTCTCTTTTGGAATATTAATTACTTTAGGATCAAAATGTTGGATTACTTATTTTCTTTCTTAATATACTGTATATAGAATATAACATTCAAAGTATTAAACAGATTAAGTTAATTTTAAGAAAATTTACCCATTAAAATCAGCATTTTTTTGTTTATAACAGAATCTAAGAGACTAAGTTTATGAGTTTAGAATATTGTATTCAGCAATATTTTGTACAGATCAATATTCAAAATATTTTTTTGATAAAATTGCGTAGTTTTGAGGGTTACTCAAAACAATTTACTAATTTTGTCTGTGATTTTGGAAACATTCTCTGCAATAAACAGGTCTATCGTCTTTTGGCTTGAATGGTATTTGGCATTCATTTCCACAGTCACCACAAGTTGCGGTAAACATTTCTCTTGGTCTGTCGTCTCTTGAACCTCTACCAAATCTGGAACTTCTGCCATAACTCGAACCTCTGCCAAATCTAGAGCCTCGATTACGTTCTTGTGGTTTATGATTTTGGAAACATTCTCTGCAATAAACAGGTCTATCGTCTTTTGGCTTGAATGGTATTTGGCATTCATTTCCACAGTCACCACAAGTTGCGGTAAACATTTCTCTTTCTCTATCAAATGACACGTCTTTCTGAAATTGAATAAAACCGTGGTGTAATTAAACTATTGCAAAACTGTTTTTAAATCAAAATTAACATAAATCTATATCTGATTTTGTATTTTACTATCTAGATTAATTAAGAATTTTAATCAAGTTTTTCAGATCAAAAAAGAAAACGTGTAATGGTTTATGCTAGCGCTCTATCAATCATATTTTTGTATGATTCTTTAGATGCAGCGCCTACTTGTTGTGCAACGATTTCACCTTTGTTGAGTAGAATTAAGGTTGGAATACTAAAGACATTATATTTAGATGCCAATTCATTGGCTTCATCAACATTGACCTTCACAAATTTAACTTTGCCTTCATAGTCACTTGCCAATTCTTCTACAACAGGACCAACCATTCTACATGGACCACACCATTCGGCCCAAAAGTCAACAAATACAGGGACATCAGAATTGATTACATCAATTTCCCAGGACTTTGCATCAGATACTTGTGTAATTCCCATTTCATTGATGATTTATAGACCACACCTAAAAAGGTTCACCAAAATTTTCACCATATTTTTTGTGGTAAAGAAAGTCAAAAAAACTGATTTAGTCATATATACTTAAATGATGTTTTAGTAAATCTGAATTATGAATGCGGAACTTAGACTTAAAAAATTAAGAGGCTCTGGCGGTTATGTTATGGCTAATGTAACAGATGAACAACAAATGAAAGGAAATCTAGGAGGTCCAGATCTCTTTTTGGCACCAATTGGAAGGATAGAAAATGAAAAAATTTCTAAACATTTTTGCAATACATGTGAAAAAGAATTTGAGGGTGCTCCAAAAATTGAATTTGAAAATCCAAATGAAGAAGTTGCAGAAAACTTGATTCTTGCAGAAAGAGGACAATACATCTGTAATACATGTAACTCTACAATTGCAGAGTACAGAGAATTCAAAAAACAAGATGAAGCAGATGAAATTGGTCATGCAAAACCATTAGAAACAGTTCAGCAAACAATCCAACCTCATGTAGAAACGCAGGTTACACAAATACCACCATCTGTACAAGTATCAACAAAGCAAACAACAACACAACCAAGTTCTACTGGTTCAGTTAGCTCTATTGTAGGATTACTAGTTTATGATGAAAATGCAAAGAAGATTGGGAGTGCAAAGCAAGTAGGCATTGATTCTAATCAATCCGTAGTTTTAATTATTACAAAAAATGATGGAGATGAAGGAAGCATTCCATGGAATAGTATTAGAAAAGTTGGGGACATTATTTTATTAGGAAGTCCAGATGTTGCAACTCAGGCATCTCAACCTGGAAAATGTCCTAGTTGTGGATTTTCAAATAAGGAAGGCTCCAAATTTTGTGAAGAGTGCGGTACAAAGATCTAAGTAAATTTAATCAATTACACAATAGGTGATGAAATGATTGGCTAAGCGTTCTATTTCAAAAGGTATTATCAAGGATATTCTAATTGTTGGGTTAGGAGTTGCTATTATTTGGATGTCTCTTGTAATTGTATTTGGAACTTCCAATCCATTTTATGTTGTGGCAAGTGGAAGTATGATTCCGGAGCTATTAGTGTATGATGTTATAATTGTACAAGGAAATGTTTCGTTTGAAGATATTCAAGTTGGAGATATTATAGTTTTTAATCGTCCATCAGATCATGATAGGGTAATTGTTCATAGAGTTGCATCAATAGTTGATGATAATCCAAAGACCCTTAGGACAAAGGGAGATGCAAATCCGGCATCAATTCCAGGAACAGACTTTCCCATTACAGAAGAAGAGTATATTGGAAAAGTAGCATACGTTGCTCCTCAGATAGGATATGTCACACAAATTCTCAAGCCACCTACCAACTACATTATAATTGCAATTGTCATAGGAATCATCATAGTCAAGGAGATAAATAAAAAGAAGAAAGAAAAAGAATTGCCATTTGAAGATCCTTTTGGAACTAATAATGAATTAGATAAATCATCTATGGATATTCCAGAGTTGAAGAAATTGAAAAAAGCCACAAAGTATTCAGAGAATAAAGAAAACACAGAGTTAGATTCAAATAAATCAGAACCAAAAGAAAAAATTAAGAAAGATAAAGATTAATTTTTCTGTGTCATATAAAAAAAGTTTCACATAATGCAATTATGGCAAGCAAATGATCTCTCTTTAAATATTAACGTAATTTTTATAAAAAAAGATTTTGTTAAATTTTCAGTTTTGAGAAAAAATTATTTACAAATTGTATGAAGGATGTTTGAAAACAACTTAGAAAAAATCCCTTAATAAATTACTTAGAAATTTTAAGAAATTCTAGAATTAAAGAACAGAGTCTTTTGTTTTAAATACACGCTTAAAGTACTCAGAAGATTCCACTGGTTTTTCTATATCATTAGTTATACCTGCAAGATTCTTTGCTAGATTTTTTTTGTAGCCGATCTGCATCTGTCTTTGAATCTGGATTCTTTGAGCTTGTGGGGAACCAGCGCCATGCATGGATTCTGTAAGATACCCTACAGCATTTCTCCCTAAGGTCATGTTCTCGATTAGTCTCAAGATTCTCATTCTGTTTTCAACATCAACACCTTTTCTTCCTGCTAGGTATTTTTTGAGAAGAGGGCCAGCCTCTGGATGTCTAAAGTCCTTCTCAGATGGAAGCGTGACTACTAACCCACCTGCAATATCCTGTGCAAGTCGACTAATCTCATATGGGAATCTTGTTACATTATGTTTGCAAACTTGTGCAAGCATATCATCATTAAGATAAACACCTGATTTCATCTTATGCCCTTGATATGATGATGCAATTCCAGCTGCAAATATTGTTTCATTTAGATGAGTCATCTCAATAATTTTGTCTTTGATGTGAGAAACCTTTGGTACACCATTATAATCAGCAATTGTTGCTGCTGCACCAATTAGCACATCACCTAATCCTGTTTTACATACATAGCTTCTTCTATGATAACAAGTGAACCTCTCAACTAGCATTGATGCAAATTCATATTCACCATACATGAACACTTTATCCCATGGAATAAACACTCTATCTAAAATGATCAAAGCCTCTTGTCCACCAAATTTTGCATTACCATCATCAATATCACCTTCTTCCATACTTCTTGTATCACAAGATTGCCTTCCATAGATGTATGTGACTCCCTTTGCATCTGCAGGAATTACTCCAACAACTGCCCAGTCTTTGTCTGCTTCTGTTAATCTAATTGTAGGCATTAAAATAATCCAATGAGAATTAATACAGCCAGTCTGATGGGCTTTAGCCCCTGAAACATATATTCCATTTTCATCTTTGTCCACAACCCTTGTAAACAAGTCAGGATCTTCCTGTTCAGATGGACCTTTACTTCTATCACCTTTAGGATCAGTCATTGCTCCACCAATCACTAGATTTTCTTTTTGAATCATCTTTACAAATTCCAAAAAGCGTTGATGATAGTTTGTTCCATGTTTTTCATCAATCTCAAATGTAGTAGAATGTAATGAATTTAATGCATCCATGCCAACACATCTTTGGAAGCATGTACCAGTGTTTTGTCCAAGTTTTCTCTGCATTTTATTTTGTAAAACTAAATCTTGTGCACTCTCTGCAATATGCAAGAATCTATTTACCTGTAATCCAGTAATCGATGATTGTGCAGATGCAAGTGCTTCTTCTCTTACTGCAAGATCATAAGTCTCAGCTACTGCATTAATAGATGGTCTTATAATTGGGTGATCAACTGGTTCTTTAACTAATTCGCCAAATAGGTATACTTTAAGATCTCTACCACGGAGACTCTGAATGTAATCTTCACCAGTCCTAATAGTCTTAAAACTCTCAACATTTGCCATAACATAACTTCGTTTAGGTTATATAAAAATTCTAGATTAGTATAACTGAAAATTTACGAATGAATTGTAATCAGAGACCAATTCTAACATCTAGTATTTTGCAGCCATTTCCTTTTTCTAATACAAGGACAGGATTCATATCAAGTTCCTTAATTTCCTTAAAGTCGGCTACAAGTTGAGATAGTCTTTGAATGCATTCAGATAGTTTTGCAATATCAGATGGTTTTTCTCCTCTAACTCCTTGAAGGAGTTTTTGTGTCTTAATTGACGCAATCATGTCATCTGCTTCAATATCAGTT
>Ga0224497_10001050_pt1 | contig 18181 bp, 19 predicted proteins | sample SF_Jul11_sed_USG_4_FD_167970 | JGI IMG/M metagenome (GOLD analysis project Ga0224497, IMG submission 167970) | Sediment microbial communities from San Francisco Bay, California, United States - SF_Jul11_sed_USGS_13 | ecosystem: Environmental > Aquatic > Marine > Sediment | place: USA... | reverse complement strand
TGTCCTTCCCGAAAACTCGTAGACGTTGAAATCGTTGACTTTTCGCGGCGGTGAAGCGTAATGTCACCGTGCCGGTTTGGCGATATCAGCTCGAGCCTTCTCCCATGTGGCCTGTGTTTCAAGCGCTGCTCGCAGTCATTTCTACCGTAGCCAGATCGCGACTGTCTCTGCAGTTGGAAGTTGTTGCACTTCGGCATCAACTGAGCGTTTACGGACGATCGGATAAACGCCTGAGAATTCGGCCGGGAGACAGAATCCTTTGGGCTTGGTTGTCTCGGCACTGGTCAAAATGGCGTGCCGTGCTGAAATTTGTGCAACCCTTGACGGTCATCGCTTGGCAACGAAGACGATTTCGTGAGCATTGGACACATATCAGCCGGCGGGACTCGCTTGGCAGACCAGCTGTCAGTAAAGAAATCCAGGATTTGATTCGGAGACTGTCGCATGCCAATCCTGACTGGGGCTCGCCGCGCATCGTTGGGGAATTGGGCAAGCTTGGCATTGAGGTTGCGAAATCGACGGTAGAGAAGTATCGGATCCGTTTGGGCAGACCGCCGTCCCCGACATGGCGTGCGTTCCTGAAAAATCACGTCCCGGATCTTGTATCGATCGACTTCTTTACCGTTCCCACAATCAACTTCAAAGTTCTATTCGTGCTGCTCGTACTCTCGCATCACCGGCGCAAGGTGATTCATTTCAACGTCACCGAGAATCCGACCGCGCAGTGGGCAGCCCAGCAGATGGTCGAAGCCTTTCCGTGGGATAGCGCGCCGAAATATCTGCTTCGGGATCGCGACGCGATATTTGGGGAAACATTCCGCAGGCGCGTTGCGAGTTTGGGCATCGAAGAGGTTCTGAGCGCCCCGCGAAGTCCCTGGCAAAACCCCTACGTCGAACGGCTGATCGGAACGCTACGCCGTGAGTGCTTTGATCATGTGATCGTATTGAATGCAAGCCACGCCAGAAAAAGTCTCACGAGCTACTTGCTGCATTACCATCGATGGCGAACGCATCTGTCATTGGCGATGGATTCGCCAGACTCACGGCCTGTGCAACCAGCAGAGCAGGGCGCGGTGGTCGAATTTCAGGAGGTCGGTGGTTTACATCGCCATTACGAGCGGATGGCGGCATGACACTGGGGAACCGATGGCCCGACGAACTAACGTTACGAATTGTCGGGAAGGACAGGATGAATAACCTAGCCTTTCTTCGGCGACCAGCCATAGGCCTTGGCGCAGGCACCGCCCATCAGCATCGCCCGTTCACTGTCGCTTAGGCGGTCGGTCTGGCGGAAGGGCTCGACGGCCCGTTCGTAGTTGACGACCGCGAAAGCGCGGGTCCAGTCGGTGCCCCACAGGCAGCGGTCGAATCCCCAGGCGTCGAACACGCGGGTGAGCGGATCCCAGATGTCCGGGAAGGGATACGGTTCCCGGGATAGCGTGCAGGCGCCGCTAATCTTGATCACCGCGTTCGGGCGCTTGGCGAGATCCAGCACCTTCGGCAGGTCGGCCCAGGGCTGCGGCGGAGCGGGCGGCGTGCGGGGCTGCATGATGCCCAGATGGTCGATGATGAATCGCGTGTCGGGGTGGCGGTCGATCAGCGCCGTGCCCGCGTCCAGATTGCCCCAGCACAGGATGTTGACTGGAAAGTCGTGCCGGACGGCTGCGCGCAGAATCCGGTCGAGGCCCGGGTCGGTCGGGTCGCGGTCGCGTCCCGGCTCCTTCGTCAGCATGATGCGGATGCCGACCGCGCCCGGCGTCGTCTTCCAGTCGGCGATGACATCGGCCACCGCCGGATTATCCGGATCGACCGGCTTGACCAGGGCGAACCGGCCGGGATGGGCCCGTTGCACTTCCACCGCATAGCTGGCGTCGTAACGGTACAAGGAAAAGGCGGAGATGAAGATCGCGCCGTCGACGCCGACCTTGTCCATCGCCGCCACCATCTCGTCACCCGTGACGTGATCGGGCCAATTCGGCACATTGTGCCAGGGCCGTTTCGGCGTGTTTGCCTCATATACATGGACCTGGGAATCGATGATCGCCATCGGGGAAGCTCCTCTGTGCTAAGCGGTTTCATAGCATTGGAACAGGTTGCGCCCGCCGCGTCCATCCAGAAGGGGCCAGGCGCCGTGCGTTACTGATGCAGCAGGCCTCGGCAATCGCTCCCGACATCACGGCGCACAGCCGGTATCTGGAAAATTGAGGTCCACCAGTAGCCGGCACTTCCCGGCCAGAAGCGGAGGCTCGACTGTTACCTGGAATTGCACCGTTACCCTGCCCGGCGTAACTTATTGATTGCCCGTCGACGTGATACAGGCATTGGGAGGGTTGGCGAGAGCTGCCAAATGGGTTGCGGGCTAAGCCGAGGGAACCTGGTCCATGATCGATCATGCAGGCATCCGTGTTTCGGATATCGAACGCAGCAGGCGTTTCTTCACTGAGGCGTTGGCGCCGCTAGGGTATCGCGTCCTTCGCGAGCACCCGATCTCGGGCATCGGCTTTGGCAAGGAACGCCCCGATTTCTGGATTAAGCAGGGCACACCCGGCCCGCGCGTTCATGTTGCGTTTGCTGCGGAGGAACGTGAAATCGTTGACGCGTTCTATCGGGCGGCGCTGGCAGCGGGCGGGCGCGACGACGGGCCACCAGGCGTGCGTACGGAATACAACCCGAATTATTACGGGGCTTTTATCCTCGATCCCGACGGCCACAGTATCGAAGCGGTGTGCCGCAAGCCCGCTGTCGCCTGAACTTGATCTGCTAAGACGCCTTGGCTCGACTAATTGAATGTCCGCGTTGGGTCGGATTGCGACGCTTGGGTAGCGGTCCAGACTTTGGCTCCCTTCCACGGAACAGGAGCCAATCATGGATCAATTCGATGCTGCCACGCAGTCCCGGGCGCCTTGGAACAAAGGCAAGATCGTCGGACAGAAGTCCCCCTTCAAGCTCAAGGAGATTTGGGGTATTCGCATTCGGTTGCAGATCGCGAAGCGCGTACGCGATCTTGCCCTGTTCGACCTCGTCATCGACAGCAAGCTACGAGCTTGCGATCTTGTGAAGCTCCGTGTGCGCGATGTGGCGCATGGCGATCGCATTGCTGCGCGAGCCATTGTGATGCAGCAGAAAACCCAACGACCGGTTCAGTTCGAGATCACCGATCAGACTAAGCAGGCGGTAGCGCAATGGATTTGTCAAACCGGTTTGCGATCGGAGGACTTCCTTTTCCCCAGCAGGCTGAATGAGTCACGCCACCTTTTCACACGGCAGTACGCACGCATTGTTGAGCGCTGGGCGAAGGAGATTGGTCTGCACGCAGGGGTCTATGGCACGCACACGATGCGGCGGACAAAAGCTTCGTTAATCTACCGGAGAACAAAGAATCTTCGAGCGGTGCAACTCCTGCTCGGACATACCAAGCTCGAAAGCACAGTATGTTATCTGGGTATCGAAGTAGATGACGCCCTGGAAATGGCTGAGCAGACCGAGGCTTAGCTTTGAGACCGAAGGGGCGCTTACCGGCCAAAAGCGGACACTAACCCGCAGATAAAATCGGCTCCATCGGAGCCTACGGAGACTCCGTCGGAAGCTGCATCACGGTCGGTTGTCGGTCGAATTTCAGATACCGAAGCTGGTGATGCTTACGAACAAACACGCCCGCCAGCCGAGGATTTCTGGGACAAGTTTGCAATCATAGTACCGTCAGTGATTGCTGTTGTGGTGATCATGGTCATGGGATTCATCGGCGTCCGCTATCTTGGGAACAATCAGGGACAGGTGTTTCAAGACCAACTCAAAGACGGCTCCGGGGGGCCCGAGATGGTGGTGGTTCCGACCGGGAAGTACACGATGGGGTCAGACCAGGGCCAGGACTCTGCGAAACCGCCGCACGAGGTGGAAATCGGCAAGCCGTTCGCCATTGTAAAGCACGAGGTGACGTTCGCGGAGTACTAAACTTCTGCGAGGCGACGAACCGTAGGCTACCGGGGCACGAGGGTTGGGGCCGAGGCAACCGCCCCGTCATCAACGTGAGCTGGGAAGAGGCGGTGGCGTATGGGCAGTGGCTGTCGGAGATGACCGGTAAGCGCTACCGTCTACCGACGGAGGCGGAGTGGGAGTACTTGGCCCGGGCGGGTAGCGACACGAAGTACTGGTGGGGAGATGAGGTCGGGCAAAACCGCGCCAATTGCGACGGTTGTGAAAGCCAATGGAACAACAAGCAGACGGCGCCAGTAGGCTCGTTTCGGGCCAACGCCTTCGGTGTTCACGATACGGCTGGCAACGTGTTGGAGTGGGTGCAGGATTGCTGGCACAAAAGCTATACGGGCGCGCCGTCTGACGGTTCGGCCTGGGAGGAGGCCGATGATCATCCGGAATACGCAGATGGCGGCGATTGCGGCTGGGGCGTGGTCCGTGGCGGCTCCTGGGCCTTCTTCCGAACGTACCTAGAATCGGCCGTTCGCTTCCGAATCCCCCGGAAAGAACGGTATTCCTACCTCGGGTTTCGTCTCGCCCAGGATGCTCGCAGCCACCCGTCGAACCGACTTAGGGTCCGGATAGAAGCCGCCTAATCAGCTACAGCACTTACACACACCCCGCTGCGGCGGGGTTTTTGTTTATGATGAAGAGACACGCCGGTCTCTATAATCACTGTTAGGTGGGAGCGAAGATTGCGATGGATCAGTCAGCAAGATTTTGGGACAAAATTGCCGAACGCTATTCGAAACGGCCCATTGCTGATGAAACGGCGTATCAAAAGAAACTGCAGGTCACACGCGAATACCTTCGTCCGGACATGGAGGTATTAGAGTTTGGCTGCGGAACGGGATCGACAGCCATCACTCATGCGCCTTGCGTGAAACATGTTCATGCGATTGATATCTCATCAAAGATGATTGAAATCGCCCAAGGCAAAGCTGACGCAGGGAATATCGAAAATATCACTTTTAGAATCTCGTCCGTCGATGAATTCAGTGTGCCTGATCAATCCTTGGATGTAGTGTTGGGGCTTAGCATTCTGCACTTACTCGACAACTGGAAAGAGGTAGTAGCTAGGGTTCATAAAATGCTTAAACCGGGCGGCATTTTCATATCCAGCACGGTGTGCATTGGCGATTCGATGAAGTTTTTCAAGGTTGTCGCGCCGATAGGGAAATTCTTAGGTTTGATGCCGTTGGTCAAGGTCTTTACCACAAGAGAACTAGACCAGACTTTGACCGATGCCGGTTTTGAGATTGACTACCAATGGCAACCGGGTAAAAACAAAGCAGTGTTTATTGTGGCGAAGAAGGCTGAGTAGGAGCGATTACCTCGACATGCGGGCATTGCGTTTACTTGGCAATGACCAGCCGGGGAGATAGCGTATGAACTACTACTACATCACGGTCCTGGGCATCAGCAAACGCGGCGACGCCTACTCAAGAACCCTGCGGATCCACGGTGCGCGCGCCACGCTGAGAACCGCAAAGGATAAAGATGACCGGCTGAGTCGATGGGTCACCCGGATTGCGCAGAACCGTCACCCCAACGTGGCGGCGGTCGCCTTAGCCAACAAGACCGTGAGAATCGCCTGGGCGATGATGAAGAACGGGACCGAGTATCAAATAAAACTGGTTGCAAGATAAACGTCGGACCCGCGTAAGCAACTCGGTAGCGCATTAACCAAGGAGCCACTCCACTACGATTGCAAAGCAAGTCGCTTGATGGCCAACAGGTCGAACCGGCGCCGGCAGAACCCGAGAATGTCCAAGGCCCTCGGGGCCGGCAAAGCGATAGGGAGTCGGCGCGCGAATAGCCCATTATGGTCCTGCATCCAACCCGGATGCTGTTGTTAGAGACCGGATATACGTGAGCAGTCGTACCTCAACGCCAAAGAACGGAGTGCTTGCAACCGAGGGGGGGTCCGTATACGGACGTTCGGCATTGTTTGAGCTAGATCAATCATTCGGCGAAAAAGGACGTTGTCCTGCCCCAAATGGATGACCGTCCTATTTGCAAAGAGGGGCATCAGGCGGATAGTTAGTAGGGTAAGTCTTTAGCTGCTCAGGCCTTTTCTTGGCTGGTGCGTCAATGCCATCAGGAGAAATTGATCATGCGCTGTCTATTCACACATAAGTGGGTTATGGGAAAGGTAGTTAACGTCACGTCTCGTGTTAGGGCTGCTCTTCGTTACAGAATATGTGAACGTTGCGGAACGATGCAACGCGGTTTTGATACTTTTGAGGGAGACATTCCTTGGGAGACGATGAGAGAGCACAGCTATCTTAGGGCGCAGCAAACCTCGATTTTTCGGCAACGGCCTTCTCGGCTCGACCAACTGGCTCATACATTAGGACTGCGTCGAAGCAGGGCGAGCGATGGGACTTTCTCCTCGCCCCCAATGCTAATGAAACGTTGTCTATTCACACATAAGTGGGGTAGAAAGATTTTCGACGGGTCCGCTTTTTATTGCAGAACATGTGAACGGTGCGGAACGATGCAGCGCGGTATTTACGATACTTGGGAGACGATGAGAGAGCGCGGCTATCTGAGGTCGCAGCAAATCACGATCGTCCGGCAACCGCCTTCTCGGCTCGACCAATTCGCCCATTCATTAGGACTGCGTCGAAGCAGGATGAGTGATAGCACGGGTTCAGGAAATCGCTCGGCGCTGACCTAGAGTTACCTGACGTAAACGTTACTGCGAACCACACACCCCGCTTCGGCGGGGTTCTTGTTTGGGTAACGTGTCTAGGCACTGTAGGCTGCGGGGGCAAGCAGGGCGGCGAGGATGCTGGTTATCGGGATATGCCACTAAGAAAAGGTGGTTTCTTCTACCCGGGACAGGAGAGATTGATCATTCCCAAGGGCGAACGGCAATCATAGAATTTGAGCATTGCGTCGATGCCCTAAGGCGGGAATTGATCATGCGCTGTCTATTCATGCATAAGTGGGTGGCTGACACCGCCTAAGGAGGGGGTGCGAGTGGACCGTTCTCGTCGTGTCAGTTATTTTTGTGTCGTGGCTCTTTCCAAAACGATGACGGTGCTTCCCCTCCAACGGCAGGTTTCGAGGTCCTGAGTGTCGTGGCGCGGCAGAAGAGAAAAGCCAGTGACATGACCCCGTCGCGCCTAGCTGGTCTGCCGCGCTTGGGTGGTCGCGCTGCGCGCCGCAGGGCGCGTTCGATCTCACCCTTAAATCGCTCGCTGCCCAAGGGCCAGCCCTTCTGGCTATAATCTCCTGCCGGTGACGAACGCGCTGCCTGCACGGCGGTCGCACACAGAACAAGACATAGAGGAGGAGATCATGCGAATTCGATTTTTTGGCGCCATCATTTTTCCGCTTTTGGCACTGTTGCCCGGCAGTTATACGGTCGCGGCGGAACCGTTGAAGGTCAGGATCGGCTGGGTCGTGACACCCGCTCAGCTAACCCCTGTGCTGTTCAAGAAGAAGGAGATTCTCAAGCATTACGGCAAGAGCTACGTCGTCGATCCGATCCGCTTCCGCGGTAGCGCACTGCAGATCACCGCGCTCGCGGCAGGCGAAGTCGACATCGCCGCACTCTCTTTCTCCGCCTTCGCACTGGCGATCCAGAATGCGGGCATGAACGATCTGCGCGCCGTCGCCGACGTCTTCCAGGACGGGATCGAAGGACACTACTCGATCGAGTACCTGGTACGCGCTGATAGTGGAATCAATAGCGTTCAGGACCTCAAGGGCAAGCGCCTCGCAGACAACGGGATCGGCGGCGCCATCGACATGGCGATGCGCAGGCACTTGCGCAAGCACGGCCTGGAGGACAAGCGTGACTACACCGTGACCGAGGTGCGCTTTCCGAACATGGGGGCGATGCTGCACGAGAAGAAGGTCGATCTAATCGGCGTGTTAATGCCGTTCGCGGCCGGCGCCAAGAAGAAGGGTCCCGTGAAGACCCTGTTCACAATGAAAGAAGCCATGGGGCCGTCGCAAATGATCTTTTGGTCGGCGCGCGAGCCGTTTCTGAGCAAGAACCGGCCCGCGTTGATCGACTTCTTCGAGGATCAGCAGCGCGCCTTGAAGTGGTTCCTCGACCCCAAGAATCGGGATGAGGCGCTCGGCATTATCGCGCAGTTCACCAAGCGCGACGCCAAGCAGTACGCGTCGTGGGTGTTCACCGATAAAGACATGTACCGGGACCCGAACTCGCTACTGAACGTGCAGGCGCTGCGCAGCAACATCGCGCTCCAGCGCGAGCTGGGCTTCCTCAAGATCGACATCGACGTCGACAAGCACGTCGACATGTCGCTGGTCAAGGAAGCGGGTAAGCGGCTTAACTAGCCCGTGCCTGCCGAGCGCGCCGCGGGCGGCGGCATTCGTATCGAGGGGATCGGTCATACCTATCTGCCGCCGCGCGGGCGCCCGGTCACCGCCCTGGACGGGGTGTCACTAACGGTCGGGCATACCGAGTTCGTCGCCTTGTTGGGACCGAGCGGCTGCGGCAAGAGCACGCTGCTCTACTTGATCGCGGGTTTCCTGCCGATCGAGCAGGGCAGCATCAGCGTCCATGGCCGCTCCGTCGTGGGGCCCGGCCCGGACCGCGGGGTCGTCTTCCAGCACTTCGCGCTGTTTCCGTGGAAGACGGTCCGCGAGAACGTGCTCTACGGTCTCGAGAAACAGCGCCTGCCTAGAAGCGAACGCGACGAGCGCGCGCGGGACTTCATCGACATGGTCCACCTGACCGGCTTCGAGGACAGCTACCCCTCGCAGCTCTCCGGTGGCATGAAGCAACGCGTCGCAATCGCGCGCACGCTGGCAATGGATCCGGATGTGCTGCTCATGGACGAGCCCTTCGGCGCCCTGGACGCCCAAACGCGCAGCCTGATGCACGAAGAGCTGCTGGCCATCCTGGCGCGCGCCGCGAAAACCGTCGTGTTCGTCACGCACGACGTGCAGGAAGCCGTTCTGCTCTCAGACCGGGTCGCGGTGATGTCCGCGCGGCCAGGCCGCATCAAGGAAATCGTTGATGTCTCCGGTGTCGGGGGCCGTGCGGGCGCGATCCGGGATCCGGGCTTCGTCGAGCAGGTGGAATACATCTGGGGGTTGGTCCGAGACGAGGCGCTCGCCGCCCAAGGCGGGGCGCGATGACGTCCGTGCTTGCGCGCTATGCCCCGCTGGCGCTCATCGCGATTGCCTGGGAGGCCGCGCCAAGGCTCGGTGTGCTCGTCCTGCCCGCATTACCGCCCTTCTCCACGGTCGTGCTCGCGATGGGCCGGCTGGTCATCGATCCCGAGCTTTACGTCCACGCCGGCGCCTCCTTGATGCGCGAGGTGGCGGGGCTCGGTCTGGCAGTCTTCATCGGCGTGGTGCTTGGCATCGTCATGGCCTGGTATACCCCCGTGCGCGTGCTCTTCAACCCCTTGGTGCGCTGCGTCTACCCGATGCCCAAGTCGGCTCTGATCCCGGTGATGATCATGTGGCTCGGCATCGGACACCTCTCGAAAATCGGCCTGATCTTTCTCGGCTGCCTGTTGCCCGTAATCGTGTCCGCCTACAACGCGGCGCGCGGTGTCGAGACCGTGCTCATCTGGTCGGCGCAGAGCGCGGGGGCCAGTCGCAGCGAGATCCTGCGAGAGATCATCCTGCCGGCATCGCTGCCCGAGATCATGGCCGGCGTCCGCACGGCACTCGCCCTGTCCTTCGTGTTGCTGGTGAGTTCCGAGTTTCTGATGGCTCGCGAAGGACTCGGTTATCTGATTGCCTTCATGGGCGAGGGCGGGATATACGATGCGATGTTCGCGACGGTCCTGCTGGTCTCCGCCATCGGCTTTCTCGCCGACCGCGCCTATCTCGCGCTCATGCGCCGCACACTCGCATGGCGGGAGTAGCGGACGTGCGCCGGCAGCATACGTATGCCGGCCTCGTGCGTCTGGGACTGCGGGGTCTCGCCGCGACCGGCTCGGTGATCGCGCTGCTGATCGCCTGGGAATTGTTCGCCCGGGCAGAGGTCGTATCGGCCTTTCTACTGCCGCCATTGACCCTGGTGCTGGAACGCATCGGCAAGGACCTGATCTCCGGCGCGCTGCCGGTCCAGCTGGGCCTGACGCTATACCGTGCCGTCGCAGGGTTCACGCTCGCAGCCCTGTTCGGGATTCTCATCGGGGTGCTGATGGCGCGCAGCAAATCGGTGAGCTGGTTCTTCGATCCCATCGTGTCGATCGGCTTTCCCGCCCCAAAAATCGCGTTCTTGCCGGTGTTCATACTCTGGTTCGGGCTGTTCGACCTCTCCAAGATCCTGATGACCGTGTTTGCTGCGATATTCCCGGTGATCGGGGCGACGGCGGCGGCGACCGAAGGGGTGGACAAGTACCTGATCTGGTCCGCGCGGAATGCCGGCGCGAGCGAGGGCGAGATCCTGTGGGAGGTCGTCCTGCCCGCGGCGATGCCGCAGATCATCACCGGCCTGCAAGTCGCGCTGCCGATTTCGCTGATCGTGACCATCGTCAGCGAAATGGTGATGGGCGGGGAAGGGCTCGGCGGCAACATGATTGGCGCCGCCCGGTTTGCAGATTCAGTGGGCGTTTTCGCCGGCATCGTGCAGATTGCAATCGCCGGCTACCTGTTGATCAAGGGGCTGGAGCTGATCCGTCAAGGGCTCCTCGTCTGGCACCAGGAAACCCAGCAGCTCTCGACCTTCTGAGCGCGCTGCGCTCGAGCCAGCAGTCTTGAGACCGTCAAAGCGCCAGCCATTGCGCCACCCTCTCCCGGTGGTAATCCCCATCCCCGAAGCTGAGTTCCGCCGCCTTTGCACTACGGGAGTAAAGCTGCAGGTCGTGCTCCCTGGTGAACCCGATCGCACCATGGACCTGGTGTCCTAGGCCGCACACCCGCTGGTACGCATCGCTCACCCACGCCTTGGCCATGGACGCTTCCGCAGCCGCATCGAGGCCTTCGCTCAGGCGCCAGATGGCTTCGTAGGCGATGAATCGGGCACCGAGCACGTCCACAGCCATATTGGCGCAGTGGTGCTGAACGGCCTGGAAGCTGCCGATCGGCCTGCCGAACTGCTCGCGCACCTTGGCGTATTCGACGGTCATCTCGAGCACCCGCTCGGCGCCGCCGACCATCTCGGCGCACTTGGCCGCCGCGCCCCACTGGCGGATGGCTTCGACGATCGGCCAGCCCTTGCCGACCTTGCCGAGGACGCGGGTCTTGGGGACGCGCACGCCTTGGAACGTCACCTGGTACTGGTGGTCGGCGGCGATGGTCTGAAGCGGCTCGCAGGCGATGCCGGGGCTCGCGGCGTCGACGAGGAAAAGGGTGATGCCTTTCTCGCCCCTGCCGCCCGTGCGGGCCGCGACGAGGAGGGTGTCGGCCGCGGCGGCGTAGGGAACGAAGCGCTTCGTGCCCTCGAGGATGTAGTGGGTGCCTTCGGCTATTGCGGCCATCTCGATGCCCGGCGCTTCCCAGGTCGCGTTGGCCTCGGATTCCGCGTAGGCGAGGATCCGCTCTCCCGACGCAATGGCGGGCAGGAATTGCGGTTTCTGTTTCTGGCTGCCGAATCTGGCGACGGCCATGCCGCACAGCACGACGGTCGAGAAAAACGGTCCCGGCAGCCTGAAGCGGCCATGTTCTTCGATCAGCACGCACAGCTCGATAAATCCGCTTCCGACCCCCCCGAGTTCCTCGGGAAAAGCCAACCCCATCCACCCGAGGTCCGCCATGGCCTTCCACCGCTCGGGCGCGTAGCCCTTCTGATCGGTTTCCATCGCGCGAACATGCGCCGGCGGGCACTGCTTCTCGAGGAAACTGCGCGCGGCGTCCCGGATGAGCTGCTGGTCCTCGGTGAGATTCAGGTTCATGGCAAGTCAATATCCCTAAGCCCGATTCGCACTCATTTCGGGGCGGGGATCTTGTCGGAGCGGCTCCACACCCCAGGCCGCTCCTCCCAGAAAAGCTGCATGAGAAAACCCCCTGTGTATTTGGGGTGGATGAACCAGTCGCGCCACTTCGCCCCGTCGGTATCGCCCTCGTGCAGGTTGATGGTCGGGACTTTGTAGTGCTCGGCGGCGGCCATCGCTTGCTCGTAGTCGCGCACTTCGAAGGTCACGTGCGCGACGCCCGCGCCGCGCTTGTCTATGAACTTCTGCACGAAAGAATCGTCCCCGACCGGCGCGATAAGCTCCCAACGCATCTGCGTGCCGGGGATGGTGAGGACGCCGGTTGCCATATCCGGATGCTCACCGTCCTTCGTGCGGTACACCTCGCGCATGCCGACCGCCTGCTCGCACCAGGTCGCGAGCGCGTCACGGTCGGGATAGGCCTGCCCGACCTGTTCGATCGTGACGATGCCCAGGCTCGGGCCGGCGGCGGGCGCAAGCTCGGCCGCCTTGCGCGGCTTGCCGTCGTCGCCACAGGTGGCGAGCACCGGCGGCGCGAACAGGCGGAAGGTCATGCCGGCTGGGCCCTCGGGCGGGGCGAAGGCCGCGTCGATCCAGGCCTCGCAATCCTGGAAAGCGACCTTCAGCCGATTCAGGTGCTCCTTTGCCGCCGCGAGGTCGGTGACCTGTACCGCGAGGTGGTGCAGGCCTGCTCCGTTCCGGTCGAGGAAGGCCTGGTAGGGCGAGTCGCCGCCCAGGGGCGCGAGCACCTCCCAGCGCTGACCCCAGCTCCCGGGCACTTCGAGCAGCACGCCACGGCAGCCCTGTGCAGGGCTTTCCCAGATCCGCGTTCGCCGGAAGCCGAACAGGCCTTCCATGAGCGCCACCTGCTTTTCCAGGTCGGGGACGACCTGGCCGATGTGGTCGATGCGATAGATGTTGAGCATGAATCCTCCTTGTAGTCCGTAACAAGCCCGCTTGCTGCACACCCTCATTCATAGGGGAGCACGAGGGGCGTGTTCCCTGGTATCGTCGGCCGGCTCCCTCCTTAACTCGGGTGGCCTTCGACCAGGTCGTAGCGGCGGTTCACCAGTTCCTTCACCAATCGCAGGTTGTACGGGTTCATCGCGCCGATACGGTTGGCGAGCTCCGTGAGCTCTTTTTCGAACTCCGCTTCGGGCCAGACCGCGTTCACCAGCCCGAACTCCAGCGCTCGCGCCGCGTTCAGCCGGATCCCAGTAAAGAGCATCTCCTTCGCGCGAGCGATGCCGACGCGCTCGGGAAGTCGCGTCAAGCCCCCCCAACCCGGCGCGCTGCCGCCGAACTCCGGCTGGTCTGGGTCGCCATCGGCGGTAATCTTCGGGCGGTAGGGCGGGTGGGCGGACAGGGTGATCTCCGGCAGGCCGAGCTGCGCGTCCTCGCGCGCCACGATGAAGTCCGCGGCGAGCGCGAGCTCGAGCGCCCCGCCCAGCACGTAACCGTGGACCGCCGCGATGAGCGGCTTCTCCATGGTGGCGAGGCGGTTGAAGGTCTTCTGGCCGATGCGGTTGCTTTCGACGCGGTCCTTCTTCGTGAGAGACTCCGACCACTTCAGGTCCATGCCGGCGCAGAAAGCGCGGCCCGCCCCCTGCATCACCACCACCGACACGTCCTCGCGCGCGTCCATGTCGTCGGCGAAGGCACGCAGTTCCATCATCATCTGCAGGTCCATGGCATTTAACGCCTTGGGCCGGTTCAGGGTGAGGCGAGCCACCCGGTTCTCGACCTTGAGCTCGAGGGTTTCGTAGGTCATCGTCTGCTCCTTTGATTAGGATCTATCGCTAAAATCGAAAACATGTATTAACCGCAGATAAACACGGATCAAAAATCAAAACCGATCAATCGATTTAACATTCATCAGCGTTTATCGGCGTTCATCGGCGGCTGCATTGTGGGGTTTTGAGATGACCTCTAGTTTCGGGGAAGCCCGAGCCCCCGCGTGGCAATCACGTTTCTCTGGACCTCGGAGCTGCCGCCCAGGAAAGGATGGGCGATGGCGCCGAGGAAGTCGTGGGTGAACATCGCCTCGAGCGGTGCGTCCCTGCTCTGCGTGAGGTGCGCCCACGACCCGAAGGCCTTCATTCCGGTGCGCGCCAGGCGCTGGTGCAGCTCCGCGCCGAACAGCTGGCTGATCGAGGCCTCGTGGCCCGGTACGCCGCCCGACGCCCTCCTGGACACCGAATGCAGCGCGAGGTTGTACAGCACCCGGATCTCGATCTGCCGCTGCGCGATCTCCTGGCGCAGCGCCCCGCGCGCATCGGTGCGCAGGAAGCGTCTCGATTCGTCGCTTTTCATGAGCGCGACCAGGCGGTCGAGCGCGTGCTGGTACCTGATGACCGATCCCAGGCCCGAGCGCTCAAAGCCGAGCGTGGCCATGGCCACGCGCCAGCCCTGGTTCTCCTCGCCAACGCGGTTGGCTGCGGGCACGCGCACGTCCTCGAAGAACATCTCGCAGAACGGCGTGCCGCCGCGCAGGTCCTCGATCGGCCGGACCGTGATCCCGGGCGAGGCGAGATCCACCATAAGGTAGCTGATGCCGCGGTGCGGGCGATCGGCCCGCGGGTCGGTGCGCACCAGCACCATCGCCCATTCCGAGTACTGGGCGAGTGAGGTCCAGACCTTCTGGCCGTTCACCACGTAGTCCTCGCCGTCGCGCACCGCGCGCGTCTTGAGCGAGGCAAGGTCGGAGCCCGAGCCGGGCTCGCTGAAGCCCTGCGCCCAAGCCACCTCGCCGCGCGCGATGTGCGGCAGGTGCTCGCGCTTCTGAGCCTCGGCCCCGTAGGTGAGCAACGTCGGCCCGAGCAGACCGACGCCGATGCCGCTCACTGCCGGCACCCGCGCACGCATCATCTCCTCCTGCAGGATGCAATCCTCGATCGCGCCCAGGGCCGCGCCGCCGTATTCCTTCGGAAAATGCGGCGCCACCCAGCCGCGCTCGCCCAGGGCCCTCGCCCACGCCATCGCGCCGTCGCGCCGCTCCGGCTCCGCAGAGCGCCGGTCGGCCGCCCAGTTGTAGCCGTACACGTCCTCCGGCTCCAGGCTCTGCTGCGTGTCGGTGTCGGGCCGGTAGCCCGTCGGGAAGCGCGCGCGGATGAACTGGCGCACCTCGGCACGGAAAGCGGCCTGCTCGGGAGTGTCCTTCCAGTTCATCAAGCCTCCTTGCGCTTGGCACGCGCTTCCTGCCGGTCCCAGGTGCGCGCGGTCACGCCGCGGGCGCGCAACTCGTACTTCGAGACCTTGCCGTTGGGCGTCTTGGGCAGGCCATCCACGAATTCCACGAAGCGCGGCACCATGAACGCAGGAAGCTTCTCTGCGCAGAAGGCTGCGAGCTGCGGCGCCGAGAGCGTCTCCCCGCGTCTCAGCACTACCGCGACCGCGAGCTCATCCTCGGCCAGCTCCGATAGGATCCCGAAGGCGGCCGACTCGAGCACGGCGGGGTGCGCGTTGATGGCGCGCTCGATCTCGAAGGCCGAGATGTTCTCGCCGCGGCAGCGGATCGAGTCCTTCAGTCGCTCGAGAAAGTAGTAGTAGCCGTCGCTGTCGCGGCGCACGAGGTCGCCCGTGTGAAACCACAGGTTGCGCATGAGGTACGAGGTCTCCGCGGGGAAGTTGTAGTAGCCGGTAGTCATCACGAACGGCTGCTTCGGCCGGACCACGAGCTCGCCCGCTTGATCGGGGCCCAGCACGTGGTCGTCCTGATCGACGATGGCTACCTCGAAGCGCTCATCCCAAGCAGTACCGCAGGATCCGGTGCGCCATTCGCCCCAGGGGCTGGCGGTGCCGATGCCGATCTCGGTGCTCGTATACGTCTCCACCGCGTGCACCCCGAAACGCTCGAACATGGCCGCGTCCAGGTCGGACTTGCCCATGTAGAAGCTCTTCAGCGGATGATCGCGGTCGCGCGGCGTCGGCGGCTGGTTGAGCAGGATGGGGATCATGGCGAACACCCCCATGGCGAGACTGGAATCGAAGCGACGCACGTCGTCCCAGAAACGCGAGACGCTGAAGCGCTCGACGATGCCGATGCCCGAGCCCGAGAGCAGGGCGGCAAGCATCCCGTCCCACAGGCCCGCGGCGTGGAACAGCGGCAGCGGGCAATAGATGCTGTGCCCGGGCCTGTGGGCCATGAACCGGTTCGAGTCCAGCGCGCAGGTAAGCGCGAGCGCGTGCGGGACCATGACCCCCTTGGACGGGCCGGTGGTGCCCGAGGTGTACATGATCGCCTGCAGGTCGGAAAAGCGCACCGGCACCCGGGGCGCCTCGTCGCCGTGGTCGAACAGCGCGGACAGGGCGAGCGCCGGCGTGGCCAGGCCCTTCGTGGCCGGCTCCTTCGGCGCGCCGTTCCCGCGCACCACGATGCGCGCGACTCTCGGCGAGCGTTTCTCGACTTCGGCGACCCGGTCGAGGCAAGGCTCATCCACCACGAGCATCATCGCATCCGAGGTGTTGAGCACGTGTGCGAGCAGGTCGCCCTTGTAGTCGAAGTTGATCGGCACGGCGACCGCGCCAAGTTTGGCCAGCGCAAAGATCGCGTAAATGAATTCGGGGCAGTTCGGCAGCATGATCGCGACGTGGTCGTGCTGCCGCACGCCGGCCGCCGCAAATCCCTGCGCGACGCGGTTGACCTGCCGGTCCACTTCCGCGTGGCTCAGTTCCCCCTCCCGAAATTTCAGAAAAGGGGCGCTTCGCAGGGTCTTCGCCTTGTCCTCGAGAACTTTCCCGAGAACCAGGCGCTCCAGTTCGTCTGGGCGCAATGGACAGTGCCTCACCGGCAGGGCCCACAGGAGAACCCCTGCGGGTATTCGGTTTTTGATATTCTGCATTGCATGAGTCAATGAATCCATTGCATGAATAGACTTTTTCTTGCACTTTTCTGATATAATCATCCATTTGCTCGAAAACCGAATCGCATTTCGCTGGGGCGACCTGTTTGTATGCGAGCCCGATTGGTCCTGGAGCGTCCAGAACCTGCCCGACCGAGACCTGTGGTACGTCGCCGAGGGCGCCGGCTGGATCGACGAGGGCGGACGTCGCACGGCCATCGCCGCAGGCGACTGCCTGCTGTTGCGGATCGGCGCGTCCTACGCGTCCGGCCACGATCCGGCGCGACCGCTGACCCTGATCTGCATCCATTTCGACTTGATCGACGAGGACGGCAGCGTGCTGCGCGCCGCCGAAAACGAGCCGCGACCCTTCGTGCGGCGCATGGGCGCGGGCGGCTTTTTCCGCGAGCTGCTGATGCGCGCGGTGCGTTGCCACCAGAACGGCTGCCGCGACCAGGCGGCGGCGTGGCTGCAGGCGGCACTCATGGAGGTGGCGCGCGAGGACGCACAAAGCTGGCCGCCGGGGCACGCCGGACAGCAGGCCCTCGCGATCCAACGGATCTGCGAGAGTATCCGTCGCCAGCCGGGACGCCCGATGCGGGTGGAATCGATGGCTGCGGACCTGCACCTCTCGCCGGAACATTTCTGCCGCGTGTTTCGCCAGCTCCAGGGCATGTCGCCGCGCGCATTCGTGTCGCGCACCCGCATGGAAGCCGCGCAGGCGCTGCTGCTGACTTCCAGCCATTCGGTGGCGCGCATCGGGGAACTGCTGGGCTACCACAGCCCATCCCACTTCACCCGCCACTTCAAGGCCGTGGTCGGTTTGTCGCCGAGCGCCTTCCGGCTGGGAGATCGCAGCACCCGGCCGAGCGCGGAACTTCGTGTCGACTGATCCCGTGACGGGCTACCGTGAGCAGGCCAGCGCGCGGATGTGGGGCGAAGGCATTCGGCGATTGAGTTCAGACACCCTGCCTTGGCGTGAAGCGATTAACGCGCGGGCGGGCGGCGTCCCTCGCTCAATCTGGTGTAACGCGCCTCACGAGAGTAAGACCGAACTGCACGTGCGCCACGAATTTTCTTGAAGAGTTCCGCACAAAATCTTTCGTTGACCTCGCTGCAAAGGACCCAGATACTCCCTAAAGCACCATTGCATGATCTATCCTCCCCAACCCAATCCCGCCGCGGCACGGCCTGAAGACTCGCTATCCCCGTGAAGGCAAGGAATCCTGTGATCGCCTCCGGCTGGAAGAATATGAATGAGATGCCATGAACCAACCACTCGATCAAGTCACTGCAATTGCGATGGGCTACCTGACGACGTACGGAATGAACGTACTCGGTGCCATTGTCACCCTGATCGTCGGATACGCCATCGCTGGCTGGCTGTCCGGCCTGACCGACCGGGCAATGCGCAAATCGGCAAAAATCGACCCCGTGTTCCATGCCTTGCCCGGAAAAATCGTTCGCATCACGATTCTGGTCTTCACC
>Ga0224497_10001047_pt1 | contig 18209 bp, 16 predicted proteins | sample SF_Jul11_sed_USG_4_FD_167970 | JGI IMG/M metagenome (GOLD analysis project Ga0224497, IMG submission 167970) | Sediment microbial communities from San Francisco Bay, California, United States - SF_Jul11_sed_USGS_13 | ecosystem: Environmental > Aquatic > Marine > Sediment | place: USA... | reverse complement strand
GCAAATGCAGGAGTGGCTCGCTCGCCTGGAAGAAGCCGGAATCAGCGCGGCAAGACTCGTGCCCGAAAACCATGGTCTTGCAAGAATACCCGGGACATTCAGTCTGCTCGTTGCTGACGACGAAATCATGTTCAATGACGGTGCGGACAATGAGTTCGTCATGCAGGGAGTCAAGCCGAGCGACGTGCTGGCCGTCGCGGGGGCGCTAGACGATGCCGCTGCCGAAGCGGCAGAGGATTCCGGCGGAAATGGATCCGGAGCACATCTGCTCGTCTACTGCCAACCCAGCGACGAAGAGCGGTTTCGGCATGACTGGATCGCCCTGCGCAATGAACTCGCAAGCGTGGATATCAACCTGCTCCCTGACGGCGTCTTGCCACGGCTTGCCGTTACGGTCGCCAGCGGCCGCGGCATCAATTTGTTGCAGGGACGATATGGCGCAAAAGCTGAAATCGGCGCGCTGTTCAGGCCGTGGCGTCATGCGGCAATTCTGCTGCTCGCACTCGGCGTGGTCGGTATTGGCGGCAAGGCCGTCGACTATTACCGGCTGAGCCAGGAAGAGAGTGTTCTCAAGCAACAGTTCACCGAGGAGTACCGACAAATTCGGCCTGACGATACGCGAGAGATCGTGGACCCGGTCGGCATGGTCAATTCGGTTCGTCGCGGTTTCGGTGGCCCAGCGGCAGCGCAGGTATTTCTGCCATCGTTACAGCAACTCGGGCTGGCGTTGCAGCAAAGCGGAACAGCCGATATCGAGGCAATCAGCTATCGTGCCGGCGTCATTGACGTTCGCCTGACCGCGCCTGATGTCGCGACGCTGGATAAAATCCAGAAAACGGTCAGCAGTTCCGGACGATTCAACGCGTCGATTGAATCGACCGACCAGGTTGGGGACAAGGTGAGTAGCCGCATCCAGATTCGGGAGTCCGGCGTATGAAAGACTGGTTCGAGACCCTGGATTCGCGGGAGCAGATTTTCGTAATCAGTGGCGGCACTGTTGCCCTGATCGCATTACTTTATGCGTTCATCTGGGTACCGCTAGACAAGGGGCACAAGGCGCTCGAATCGAGCGTTGCCGCCTGGGAGCGTTCGCTCGCCGAATTGCGACCGCTAAGAGGAATGCAGCAAGCAGGTCGCACTACAGGCCCCTCAGCCCCCCTAAACACGAACCAGACGCCGGTCGTCATTGTCGACCAATCCTTGCGCGCACGCGGTCTCGGTGGCTCTTTGAAGCGCAGTCAACCGACGACAAGCAGCGGGATACGAGTCGAATTCGAGGGCGTCGCATTTGACGATCTCGTGCTCTGGCTCGACGATCTGAGCACCCAGTACGCCATGCAGGTCGCGGCCGGAAGCATGTCAACAGCGGCCAGGGCAGGCCCTGGCCGCGTAAATGCGACGCTCACCCTCGAGCGCGCTCTTTGATGCAAACAAGGTCACGTTTGCTGGCCGTCGGCTCGATCACGCTCCTCGTGGGGATTTTGGCGTTCTTCCCGGCGCGCGTCGCTTATCAGTGGTTCGCACCGGACACGATCTCTATCGCCGGAATCAGCGGCTCGATATGGAGTGGACAGGCGCGTGAAGCACGTGTCAGTGGTATTTATTTGCGTGACTTGCGTTGGCAGTTCAGGCCGTTCTCATTGTTCAGCGCAAAGCTGGGATATGCCGTCGCGGCGCGTCCCTCATCGGGCTTTGTCGATGCCATTGTCGCGGTCGGCCCAACCGGGACGATCACGTTGACGGACGTCAAGGCGTCGTTGCCGTTGCAAGCGTTGCGGCGGGCCGTCGAACTGCCGGAACTTCGTGGCAAACTCAATCTGCAATTCGAGCGCATCAAGCTCGACGGAAATGTTCCGGTCGCCGCAGATGGCGTACTGGAGGTAGCCGATTTGACCGTACCACTCGTTTACCGCTCGTCGATAGGTGGGTATCGGGCCGAGTTCTTCACCCAGGAGTCCGGTGTCATGGCCAGTGTCGAGGACACGGACGGCGTCATAGACCTTGCAGGCAGCCTGCAGCTGTCGAGCGACCGTAGTTACCAATTCATTGCCCAGCTTGCGGCCAAGAGCAATACGCCGGCCAGCGTGCGTCAGCAGCTGCAGTTTCTCCCGAACGGAAATAAGCCCGGTCAGCACGAACTTAGGCTCGAAGGACAGCTGTAGGAGCGCCGCGTCGACCTTCGCATGCGGAGGCTGGCTTTTACAGCTGTACTTCCACGAATTCGCGCAACAGCGGAAAGTACAGAGCGCAACGGACATCTGCGTCCGCATAGTTGCGGTACAACTTTGCGTATTTTGTCAGTTGCGGTCGGTAGCGGTCGCTTTCGGCGCGCAAAAAGTTGGCAAGGTCGCCGCCTTCGTGCGAGCTCGTCTTGTAATCGATAATCCAGTGTGTACCGTCATCGTCGATTCGAACGCGATCCAATACGACAGACTCGATGTGGCCATGAAGCACACCGCTCAGAGCCAACTCGGCGTACCCTTCCCCATCCAGTAGCCAGCGGCCCTTCTCGTCACCGATTATCCCTTGCAGCGCATCGACGATGCGCTGGACGATCGGTGCCGCCGCATCGGCATCGATACCAGCCTCCTGAAGCCAGCGCTCACTCGTTCGCAAAATCTGCGCACGTGACGCCGCGCGCAAATTCACGCGCCCTGCTGCGGCCAGCTGCACCCAGCGATGCAGCAGAGTTCCGGCCAGCCTCGCCCCCGCGCCAACCCAGTAGAACTCAACCTGGGCATGGTCGTCGGCTGCGCCACTGATCTCGCGCCTGACAGGCGCTGCGGGCGCCTCGGGCGTTGTCCAGGGAGGCTCGAAGCGCATCAGTTCGGGCATCAGCCAACCATCAGCCATGCCGTCGATGCCGGCATGTGCGTCAGGATCAAAGGCGCTCTCGAAATGCTCCGACACCACCGGCCAGAGCAGGTTCAACAGGCTGCGCGGATCCGGTCGCAGGCCTGCCTGCACTACCCGTGCATTGCCGAGCAAGTGCAGAGATTTGCGCGCGCGTGTGCAGGCGACATACAGCAATCGTCCTAATTCGTTCTTGTCCTTCTCCGTCTCTACCTTGCCGATATAGCTATGCACGGGATCCCGGTCGAGTTCCGCCCGAGGACCCACGGGGCTGATGACTTTTTGTGGTCTGCCGTGCTCATCAGGAATATCGAACCAGCTCAGAACGGTTTGTTCTCGAGATCGAGGCACACGACCGAGTCCGGTCAAAAGTACGTGGTCAAACTGCAGGCCCTTCGCACGATGCATCGTCATTACCTGTAATCGCGCATTGATGTCGCTGGAGACATGTTCCGAGTCGAGCGCGGCCTCCAGGTCCGCGATGTCGGGTATCGAACCGGCAACTTCGATCTTGCTGATCACATCGAGGTATCGGTAAATATTTTCTATCGCGTGCGGATCCGAAAGGATTGCCGGCCCGCCAAGATCAAACCACGCCTTTTCGACCCGACTGCGCAACGGCTCGACGCGACAAGAGGCCAGGATATCCGTCAGCTTGCCGCGCAATATCGCGACCGCGGCCTGACCAAACCCCGAAAGTCGCGCGACAACGCCCTCGTCGTGCAGTTGTTCCCAGATGCTGCTATGCACGTCATTTTTCACCAGCGCGTGCAGATCGCTCCAGTCAAGACCGAGCCAGGGCGCCCGCAAAACCGCCAGCCAAGCGAGGCGATCGCCCTGGTGCGAAATCGCACGAGTCAATGCCAGAATGTCGATGATCTCGGGCAAATCCGTCAGACGATCGATTTCCACGGCCCGATACGGAATGCCGTTCCGACGCAATCGATACAGCAGTGCTGGAAGGTGCGTGCGGCTGCGCACGAGCACTGCCATGTCATCGTCCGGGTTCGCAGCCAGAGTTTTCTGAATGACATGAAGCCCTGTGGTCGCTTCGATCTTCGTGTCACTGACAAAAAGAGGATGCACCACGCAGCGCCCCTGCCCGGCGAACTTGGGTACGGATACTGCCGCCGAGTATGAGACTGCGCTGCGCTGCGGATCATCTCTTGGCGGCAGAACGCGCGGAAAAACCTGGTTAAACCATGCAACGAGTTTTTCGCCGGAGCGGAAGTTACGTCTTAGGGTCAGCGTGTCCAGCTGTACATCGCCAATTCCCGAATGTTTGGCAAGCAGAAATTGCCCTACCTCGGCATTGCGAAAACGGTATATCGACTGCATTGGATCTCCGACACAGTACAAACTGCGACCGTCGCCGCTCTCCCAGCCGCCGGTCAGCGCTTCAAGCATCCGGTATTGCGCGCTCGACGTATCCTGCATTTCGTCTACAAGCAAATGCCGTACCTGATAGTCCAGCAGTAATGCGGCATCACCGGGTGCATCGGCTGTGCCTAGTGCGTCGCTTGCGCTCAGGGCTACCTCGATATGATCGCTCACACTGCGTTCCGCAAACAGCCGTTTCAACTCCGTTACCGCAATCGGCAGCAGACGAAATAATGCCAACAGCACAGACCATTGCTCGTCGCTATACGTTTGCGGCGGCAGGACACGGATCTCATGCAGCAGCCGGCGGCATTCGTCGTGATCCTGCAGCGCCTCGAGCAAGTCGTTAAACGCATCTTTTTGACCGGCGTCGCCGGGCGGGAACCCCTGGTTCTTGTTAACCCGCTTGCGCCATTGTCCCTGCTTGGTCTGGAGTATCTCGACGAGACCCAGCCACTGCGGCAACGCGTTTGCCATCGCGGCCGGCAAGCCAACAATATTCGACATGGTTGCAATGTGATTATCCACCGTCGCGCCCGCGGGCAGATGTTCGGCCGCATACGCGCAGAGCCGCGTCATCTCATCGACGATCGATGCCGGGATCGCATTGGTGGTGTTCACCAGATGCCGCTCCACGACATTTTCGAGATTTGCTTCGAACCTGTGGCGCAGCTCGCTGGCTTCCGGAGCGTCGATAAGACCAGCGCCGACAAAGGGCAGCCACTGATCGCGCGTTGCGAGCATGCGCGCAAGGTAGCCAACGTACAGCGTCGTATTGTTGTCGAGATGGAGCAGCACTTCCTTCGTTATGTGCTGCATTTCGCCCTCTTCCGCCAACTGGTCGAGCGTCAATGCGGCAGCGTCGCGATACAGGATTTGCATCGACGCGTCCGCAATGATGTTGCTGCCGGCTCCGCCGCCGGTCGAAGTCAATGGCTGGGTTCGTGCGATCATTGCGTTCAGTGAGTCGAGTGTCTGAATACGCATGCGGCGCGGATTCTCGATCAGGTTCCAGTCTCGCTGCTCGTCGCATCGCAGTGCGGCTCTTGCGGCGTCAACAGTAACGCGTTCGTGAGGCTCATCTGGTTCGGCCCCGCTGCTGGCCCGTTTGAGCGCTTGCAGCACGCGCAGCTGCATCTCGGCCGCGGCCTTGCGCGTAAACGTAATCGCAAGAATTTCTTCCGGGTGGTCGACGGTCGGCAACAACTTCAGATAGCGCTGGATCAAGAGTTCCGTCTTTCCCGATCCGGCGGGCGCCTGAACGATAAAAGACCGCGACACGTCCAACGCCGCAGCGCGTGCATCCAGATCGTCTTGCAGGAGCTGCTCGTCAGACCTCACGGCGCAACTCGGCGATGCGGCTTAGCAGGCTCAATGATCGTGCGGCTTGTCTATCCAATAATCCATTGATTCGCACATCGCCGCGCCGCAAATCCTTTGCTGCGACCTGCACCTCCTGCTTCCATCGCGACAACGTCTCCGACCAGTCGAGTTCCGGCGTGAACTCTGTTCCCGCCGCATCGATATCGACCGATCGGCTGTCGACATTTATCAGCCCCAATCCAATCACGGGTTCGCTGACGGCACACGCATATACGACAAGCTGCATGTCATTCGGCATACCGTCACTACGGCGGAATGCTTTTCGCAGGCCAGTCTTGTAGTCAAGGATTACTGATTTACCGTCATCGCGTTGATCGATCCGGTCGATACGCAATACCAGTCTGATGCCATCAAGAAGAACATCCAGGGACGCTTCTACTTGCGCGATCCTGAACGGTTTTCGCGCGGTGTCGAGTGTGATGACCTGTCTCAGCAACTCGGCGTCACGCTGCCGCTCTAGCTGCAGCAAGGCGCGCAAAACCGGATCGGCATAGCGTTCATGCCGCACAAACGCGGCCCGAAGAGATAACTCGATTCGTTCCTGGCGGCTCGCCTCATCCCAAGACGCAATTTCTGCCTGGGACGGGCTTTCGGAGTACAGATTACTCAACGCATCATGAATCAGACTGCCGCGCAAACTTGCGACGAGTCCGCTGCTAATCCCCAGCAGCGGACGAATACCCAGCCGGCCGTATGCAAATGCAGAGAACGGCTCGCGCAATTGATGATTGATCGTTGCGGCTCCACCAGAAATCGATTCATCATCCGAGACGGGCGGAACAGGATCCATGGCGACAAATACCGGATTCGTTACGCTGACGAGTTTTGTGGCATACCAGCCGGGATCTGTCGGGTCTGCCGCGCTTTGCGTTGACAGGTCACGAAGCAAGCCAGTTTCGGTCTGCTCGGCATCACCGTCAGTAAGCGGATAGCTGCCTTCGACATGCACTGCTGATGCGACAAGCCTTGCGAGTACTCGACGGGCATAGTCGAGCGTGTCATCAGGATCGGCATCCGGCATCCCATAGCGCCGTTGCAACTCTCGCGAGAGCAGCGCCGACGGTCGCCCCGGTGGCGGCCAGTTCGCCGCGCTAAGGCCACTGATCCAGAGCCGATCGAACTGCATCCCGGCGGCTTCAAGCGGGCCAAGCAGTTGCACCATCGCGCTACCGGACTCGGGCTGAAATACCGTCTCCGCAGCCATTGTCGTGAGTCGCTGCAAAACCTCGGCAAGTGTCATCGTAGAACTGACAAGCTGCAATCGGGCCAGGTCATTCAACAGCTCTCGCCAACGATTGGTGAGCTGGAATTCCTGGCTGTCGAGTGACCGCTCACCGGGCCAGTTGAGCTTGCTGAGCGTGTTATCAATCAGCTCAACCCATGCAGACGGTGTGGCGCGACGCGGCAAGTCAGCGCGCAATTTGTCTATCGTCTTGACGCGACGCAGCCAATCCCGCGCATCAGGAGTATCGTCGCAGCCGTCCAGATATCCCAGCAACATCGCCGGTGACCAGCTGCGGTCCGGAACACGACGCAACGACAATTCGAGGCGACTGCGGCCGCAGGTCCTGTGGCTACTGATAGTCGAAGAGCGCAGCAACAGGCTGACATCGCGACCGGTCAGATCGTTCTGCAACCAGCGCAAGGCCAGCAATGCTATTGCTATGGCTGGATACGCACTCAAGCGGCCACCGTAGGACACGTTGACGGCGGCCTGATGCTCAGGGCCCCCATGCTGCCACCCAGGCGCAAGACCCTCCCTGACCAACCGGGCACAGCGCTCGGCGTTCTGCTCGAGGTGTGTCGCAACGATCGCGATCACCTGATCAGGCGACTCTTGCAGTTCGTTGCGCGCCCAGGCGCCTGCGGCACGCAATTCCGCATCCGGGTTTTCGTAGCGGTGAATAATGGCTTTGCGAACCGTTGTCGGCCTGGGCGCCTCCGCGGCAATTACACCGATTTCGCGAAGCGCATCGATAACCGCCATTACTTGCGGCGACAGGCGATCGAAGCCGGCGAAAGTTACGCGCTGGGGCAAATCAACAGACGCGTTCCTGATCAGGCCCGTCACCTGTCCGGCGATGCACGCCTCATCCACCCAATTCTCACCCGCGAGAATAGACTGGTAGCTTCTGGCAGCTCGCGCGAAAATATGCTGGTCTCTGCCGATCGCAGATGCCTCGCAGGCGCTTAGCGGTGCGGTGAACTCGTGCATGCGTGCCCACGATTCGCGAGCCTGCCTAACGAGCATCGACATGTTCAGCAGTGGATCAGCAACTTCCCTGTGCAGGCATCGCTCCCAAAGCACTCTGCTTTGATGCGAGTTGATGCGCGCTGGCATCGATTGCGTTAAAGCCGCCGTTGCAAGTAAATTGCCCAGCCAGTCCTGCCATGATCGAATCGTCGGAGTGCGCCAAGTGGAGCGCCCTAGCGCAAGCTGTTGTCGCGCAAATTCGGCTGTTAGGACGCGGGCAAGTCGTCGGTTTGCGGTGACAACATGCGATGACTCGCGCAGTGCTTCAGTCAGCCACGCATGCATTGCTCAGGTGCGTTGCTGCAACAACGAGTCGATTTTGTCGAAAACCAGATTGATCGTCTCGCTGTCAGGCAGCGTCGTGATGCGGAAGTGGTCCGAATACGGTGTATTGAAACTGCTGCCTGGCGCGACCAGCACGTGCTGCTCTTCAAGAAGTTCCTGTGCGAATTCTCGGTCATCGAGCTTTCCAGCGAAGCGATCGTCGAGCTTGATGAAAGCGTACATTGCACCCATCGGCCGCTGCAGGCTCAGGTACGGGCTTGCAGAAACGCGCTCGATGACCACGTCACGCTGCTGATGCAGACGCCCGCCCGGGCGCACTAGTTCCCTGATGCTCTGAAAACCGCCGAGTGCAGTTTGAACGGCCCATTGCCCCGGTACATTGCTGCAGAGCCGTAGCGCTGCCAGCAACTCCATGCCGTGCACATACTCCGCTGCCCGCTCCAGATCACCACTGAACACGCACCAACCCACGCGATAGCCACAGGCTCGGTACACCTTCGACAGCCCCGAGAATGTCAGGCAAATCGCATCATCGACGAGCGTAGCCATCGGGATGAACTCAGCGTCATCGTAGACCATCTGGTCATAGATTTCGTCGGCAAGCAGGACGATTCCGTGCGTTTCCGCAATCGCAACAAGTCGCTGCAGGACCGCCAGCCCGTAGACGGCGCCGCTGGGATTGTTCGGGTTTATCACGACTATGGCCTTGGTGCGCTCGCCGACAAGCGATTCGAGTTGCGCGGTGTCGGGCTGAAATCCACGCTGCGGATCGCAATCGTAGTAACGCGGCGTACCGCCGTTAAGCGATACGGCCGCAGACCAGAGCGGATAATCAGGGCTGGGTACGAGGACTTCGTCTCCCGGATTCAACAGCGCCCGCAGCGACAGGTCGATCAACTCGCTGACCCCATTACCGATAAAGACCTCTTCCACGCTGATACCGTGTATGCCGCGATCCTGCTGCTGCATGACAACGGCTTCTCGGGCTGGAAATATGCCCTTCTGGTGGCTGTACGGCTCCGCCTGGCTTAGATTCTCTATCATCGCCAGCCGCATGGTTTCGGGCGTGCGAAATCCGAACAGGCCTGGGTTGCCGATGTTCAGCGAAATGACCTCGTAGCCGCGCTTCTCGAGCTCATAGGCTCGATTTGCCAGTTGGCCGCGAATTTCGTATTTGACGTCGCGTAGCGCCGCGCTGGTCTCGAGTTCTTTGTGCATGCGGACATCTTAAAGGCAATATTAAACCCGGCCAACCTTGCGGTTGGCCGGGCGGGTCCGCACGGAGATTGCGGATTGCGTGACCGAATCGTCTTACCGGGAACCGGCCGTCGATTCAGTCCAGCTCTTCTACCTCGGCGGGTTGAACTGCTTCTTTCGCCGGGGCTGGTTTAATTTCCGGTTCCTTTTTGCCGAACCGGACCAGCAAATCATCAACTTCCTCGCGACTCAGCTGCCGGATCGAGCGGATATTTATCCGCTCAGGCCCGATGCCGTCGTCAACGATCACCTCTGCGGACATTGGGCAAATCATTCCCGTAGGTGACCGGAATCCGATATTCCACGTCGAGCGCAACCCGACTGCACGCCGCGCCAGGACAACGTGATATTTCCGTTTAACACCGGCCGTGACGATCAGATTGCTGTCGTCCAAGACTCGATAGTCTCGGATAGACGATTGCGATATGCAATCGCGGGGTCTCGCTTCGGCGTCATAATCAGCCGTGTCAACGGCCTCACCAGGCGCCGCACAGGCTGCTAAATAACATGAAAAAAAGACAATAAGATAATGTTTTAAAATGAAATTATTCATGCCAAAAAGGGTATGTTTAGTAAACTGAACAGCGCTCTAAAGCAAGTTCCACAGTCTATTCCGACCCGATCAATCTGCATTAAGTTCACGCGGCTTCCGCGTCAAATCTCACCAAATTCGACGTGTTCAGGAGTCCCCGGTAGCGATCGGCCGGTCGGGATCGGTAATCCACTCGCTCCAGGAGCCGACGTAGACCCTGGGCTCCGTCAGACCGGCCAGAAGCGCCGAAATGACCAAGTGGCACGCTGTCACCCCCGAACCGCACATGACGCTGCATGGAGCCTCCAGATCCCGACCCAGGACGGTCTGCCAGACGCGTCTGAGTTCGGCTCGCTTCCGCCAGCAGCCGTCATTGTCAAGGCTCTTTGAGAACGGCAGGCTCAGAGCACCCGGAATATGACCCGCGACCGTGTCGATCGGTTCTGCCTCGCCACGAAATCTGGCACTATCGCGCGCGTCGATAAGCCGCAGTTCGCGGCAATTTTCGCCGGCTGCGACTACCTCGCCGGTTTCGAGGACCAACTCACAATCTGGCCTGGCCACAAAATTCTGCGCTGTGACTTTGACAGGCCCGCTTTCGACAGGACCGCGAAGCGCTCTCCAGCGCGCGAAGCCACCGTTCAACAAGGCCGCCCGAGCGTGGCCGAGCCATCGGAGCAGCCACCATCCCCTTGCCGCGACTGCGCCGCTGCGGTCGTCATACAGCACTACGCGTGTGGTCGAGCCGATCCCCAATCGGCCGAAGGTGCGAGCGAGCTCTTCTGGGTCAGGCAGCGGGTGTCGCCCGCTACCGGGTTCGGTCGCGGCCGAAAGATCCATGTCCAGATCGGCATACACGGCACCCGGAATATGAGCCTCTTCGTAGTCGCGGCGTCCTGCCAGCGGCTGCATAAGATCAAATCGGCAATCCACAATGCGCAGGCCACCGCGACCAATCTCTTGCAGTAGTTCTTCCACGCTGATCAATGGACTGTTCTCGCCCACCGTGTACTCCCGATCACTTGGCATGTTCGGCCTTGTACTGGCCCTTGGTCTTGTAGACAATAGCGTTACACAGCGGGTATCGCCCGTTTTTTTTCGTCTCCGGAGCATTGAGGGACTCAATTCGTGGACAAAATATTGGTCGGCCTCAAGCGGGTCGTAGACTACAATGTGCGCGTGCGCGTCAAGACCGATGGCAGCGGTGTCGAAACCGACGGGGTCAAGATGAGCATCAACCCATTCGACGAAATCGCCCTCGAAGAAGCGCTGCGCATCAAGGAACGCGGTGCGGCAACCGAGGTAATCGTCGTGTCCATTGGCAGCGCTGAATCGCAGCAGCAACTGCGGACCGGCCTCGCGATGGGTGCAGATCGGGCGATACTGATCCAAACTGATGATTCGATCGATGCTTTGAGCCGGGCGCGGGCGTTGTTGGAAATTGCCAACCGGGAAGATCCCGGGCTGATCATTCTCGGCAAACAGGCGATCGATGACGACAATAATCAGACCGGACAGATGCTCGCCGCACTTTGGGGCCGGCCGCAGGCCACGTCCGCATCCAAGGTCGAGCTCGACGGGACGCATGCGCGCGTAACCCGCGAGGTCGATATTGGCCTGGAAATCATTGACGTCGACCTTCCGGCGGTCCTTACGGTGGACTTGAGAATGAACGAGCCGCGCTACGTCAAATTGCCGGACATAATGAAGGCGAAGAAAAAGCCGCTCGAGGAAGTGCCTCTTGCAGACATCGGAATCGATCCGAGTCCCTCACTCAAAGAAACCTTGTTCGAGCCGCCTGCCGAGCGCCAGAAAGGCGTAATGGTTGACGATGCTCAGGGCCTGCTTGCGGCCCTGAAAGACAAAGGACTGGTGTAATGTCAAAAGTACTGCTTATCGCCGAGCATGATGGCTCGACACTTAATGCGAGCACGGCAAAAGTCGTGGCGTGCGCCAGGCAAATCGACGGCGCTGAAATAGACGTCGTGGTGCTGGCCGAGTCGGCAGCATCGGTCGCCGCCGAAGCGGCTGCGCTGGAGTCAGTGAAGCGCGTGCTTACTGTTGAGAACGCGGCAAACAAAACGGCCATTGCCGCTGTCCTGGCCCCTCAAATCGTCGCGCTCGCCGACGGCTACAGCCACATATTCGGGCCCTCAACGACATTTGGCAAAGACCTGATGCCGCGCGTCGCTGCCCTGCTCGGCGTCAATCAAATCAGTGACGTCATGAGTGTTGAAGGCACACATGTTTTCAAGCGACCAATCTACGCGGGTAACGCCGTTGTTACTGTTGAAGCGCCTGCAGACTCGATATTGGTTGCAACGGTGCGGACCGCTTCCTACCAGGCTGTCGATGGCGGCAATTCGGCCGTAGTCGAGAGTGTCGATGTCAACGTCGAATTGCCAACGCATACACGCTTTATCGAACTGCAGGCTGGGTCTTCGGATCGTCCGGACCTTCAAACAGCGGCCAAAGTGGTGTCGGGTGGCCGTGCGCTGGCCAGCGCTGAGAACTTCGATCTCATTCTTACGCTCGCCGACAAACTCGGCGCTGCGGTGGGCGCGTCGCGTGCGGCTGTCGATGCGGGCTACGTACCTAATGAAATGCAGGTTGGGCAAACCGGCAAAATCATCGCGCCGGACCTGTACATCGCGATCGGCATCTCAGGCGCGATTCAGCATGTCACCGGCATCAAAGATGCCGGAACGATTGTTGCTATCAACAAAGATGAAGAAGCGCCAATATTCGAAGTTGCTGACATCGGCCTCGTAGCAGACCTGTTCAAAGTCGTGCCGGAGCTTATCGACGCTCTCTGATCGGCTAGAGGTTTGCGAGTATGGATTCAGCCTTGCTGACCTCGAACTGACCGGGCTCCTCTACAGCAACGTGCGTAGCAACTCCGTCGTCGACAACGATGGCGAAGCGTTGTCCGCGCATGCCCATTCCAAACCCGGTTCCGTCGAGTTCCAGCCCCAGGGCCCGTGCATACTCGCCATTGCCGTCTGCCAGCATCCGCACCTTATCGCCAACGCCGCGGTCCTTGCCCCAGGCGTGCATTACGAATACATCATTCACAGCCATACAGGCAATCGTGTCAACGCCCTTAGCGAGTAACGCGTCAGCGTGATCGACGAATCCGGGCAAGTGATTCATCGAGCAGGTTGGCGTAAATGCACCCGGTACCGAGACGAGAACGACCTTTTTCCCGGCAAACAGTTCGTCCGTGGTAAGGGCCCCCGGCCCTGTCTCGGTCATTACACCGAATGATCCTGCGGGCATTTTATCGCCGGCTTGTATCGACATCACAATTCTCCTAACAAATTATTCGGTCTGCGGATCAGTACTCGTTGTCCGCAACATGGATAACCAGGCCGTCGAGCTTGTCAGTAACTTCTATCTGACATGTTAGCCGGCTATTGTCTTTGCGTTCAAATGCGGCGTCGAGCATGCTGTCTTCCATGTCATCCATGGCCGGCAACTGATCCAGCCATGCTTCATCCACGTAGCTGTGACAGGTTGCGCACGCGCACGCGCCACCACATTCAGCCACTATTCCTGCAATATCGTTATTGATCGCACCTTCCATGACGGAATAGCCGCTCTCCACCTCCACATCGTGTCGGTTTCCGTCGAGGGTAATGTACGTAATCTTCGGCATGGCTCGGTTGCTTCTCATCGGACGGCGCCAAATTTTAGGGGCGTTGACGGATTGCCGTCAACGCCCCTGGTCGTTCAGACGAAGGTAGTGTGGGTCTAGGCTCGGCCGCTCTTTTGCAGCCGCTCATTGATTTCCTGGCGTTTCCTGCGGGCCGCTTCTTCAGCGAGACGGATCTGTTCATTGCGCTCGATGTCCGCTCGAATGACGTTGATCCACTGATTCGCCACTTTACGTGAGCGCGGCGTCTTGGCAGCAGCCTCGAATGCCTCGATCCCGGCGCGGTACTGCCGCAAGTTGTAAAGACACATTCCGAGTGAAATCTGTGCATTATCTGGGCTCTTGAGCCCGCCCTTACGAATGCCGTTGTTAACCGACGTGACACATTCTTTGTACTCGCCAATATTCAACAGAGCATTACCCAGACGAACATCGAGTTCACCGTCAGTGCTAAGCCGAGCCGCTTCCCTGAGCGCAGGTATCGCTTTCTCATCTTCCATCGATAGCTGCCAGGCCTGCGAGAGCAACCGATAGTTTTTGGCGTTCTTGGCTACGCGACCCGCGGCCATCTCTTTCTCGAGCAGCTGCCCTGCCTTGTAGGGAACCTCTCGCTGCATAAAAAGCTGTGCCATCGTGACGAGTTCGGACTCTTTTTCGAGCATTTTTTGGTCGAACGCGGCGGCATATGCATTGACCAGTTTGTCATCCTGGCCGAGCTCGGTGAATGCACCGGCCAGCGAGAACCAGTACCGTTTCTTCGGCCAGTTCTGCAGCAGAATCTTCTGGATATCGCGTACCTTACCGTAATCTTCCTGCTGAAAATACGCGAAGTTCAACAGCACGTACCAGTCCTCTTTGACCGGGTTCCCGCGCTTCTCCGCAACCCGCATGGCGTTCTCGATCGGCTCGATCATGTCCGAGTAGCGTTGCACCTGGTACAGGTTTTGTGCTTTGAGAATGAAGGGCTCAGGAGCCGGATTTGTCTCCATCATGAACCACCGATCCAGGGTGGACAGCGCTTTCGTATACTGCTCCTCCATCGTGTATAGCTGCGCCATCGTATACGTCGTCTGTTTCTTCATCTGCTCTTCGAGACTGGGTATCGCGACCATACGCTCGTAAGTTCGAATCGCATTCGCTGTGTCGTCCATGCTGTAGTAAACGAAGCCGATGTAATTCAGAACGTTTGCCTGCTCGTACTCTGTTAGCTTGTCAGGGTTGTAAAGACTATTCAGGCTTTTCAATGCGCCTTTAAAGTCTTTGGCATCGACCATTTCCTGCGCATTCTGAATTCGGTCGTAGACTTCCTTACTCACGGCTTGCGCTTGTTTCGTCTTTTGCGCTTCAGACTCGCGTCTGGCGGCATCTTCGTCATCCTGCGCAGCGACGGAACCCATTGCCAACACACCGCACATTAGTGCCAGGCAAACCTTAAGAGAGAATCGATTCAAGTTGTACATATCGTTTTGTATCCTCTGCGATCACCAGGAACTCGTCAGGGTCGCTAATCCTCAATTTGAAATGAGATACGCGTCTTGACATTTGGGACATCAACCGGCACGCCATCGACTACCCGAGGTTTGTACTTGAACTTCAGTACGGCGCGTAACGCCGCTCTTTCGAAAAGACTGCTGGTCGAAAATATCACTACAGGATCTCGAACGGTGCCCGCAGTCGTTACTGTGAATGATAAATCCACGTAGCCTTCCAATCCACGCGACAATGCGCGCGCCGGATAGACTGGCGCTACACGAACGATCGGCAGATAGTCGCCTTCAGCGATATTCATGCCACCGGGGCCGCCAATATTCGTTTCGGCCGTCATGGTCGGCGGAGGAACGTTTATCGTCGGTGCGTCCGGATCCATGCTATCCATGTCTTGCGGTGGGGTTTCAGGCGGGGTCTCCGGCGGTTTGGGCGGTTTCTCGGGCGTAAAGTCCTCAACATTCAAATTCTCGTTGCGCTTGACCCGGACAAATTCGAGCTTCGTTCGGTCTCGCGGCTTCGTAAGCGCCGATTTGCCGCTTGCAATCAGCAACTGCATGACAAACAACAGGCTCAATGTGACGACGACACCTATCACAACGGAAAACGCGTAACGGCCTAACATGTTTCAGCTCTCCTCAGCGACCTCGGTCGCAATCCAAATGCTTACTACTCGGCCTCGGTCGCAATTGCAACGTTGGCTACGCCCGCCTGTTTTGCTGCTTCCATCACGACAACGAGCGCATCGTTCGTGGACTCTCTGTCAGCCTGTATGACGATCGACCCTTTGGGGTTTTCAGCATGCAAACGCTCTATCATTCCACGCACCGCTCGCGGGTCCGTCATACGCCGGTCGATCCAGATCTCGTCGTTTTCGCTGATCGCGATCAGGATGGCAGCATCTTCCTGCTTGTCGGCGGTTATCGCGCCTGGGCGATTCACGTCGATTCCGGCTTCCTTGATAAAAGATGCGGTCACAATAAAGAATATGAGCATGATGAACACGACGTCCAGCATCGGCGTCAGGTTGATCTCATTCTCTTCCTCATCGGCACCCATCGCACGTCTTTTTTTACGCATTGCCTGAGTCCTTAGTTGCGATTGTCCGCAATCGAAATATTGTAGACACCAGCTTGCCGCGCGGCGTCCATTACTGTTACGAGCATCTTGTTGGTCGACTTCCTGTCTGCCTGTATTACGACAGACCCTTCCGGACTCTCAGCGTGCAGTCGTTCGATGTTCGCGCGAACAGCGCGTGGATCGATCAGGCGCCGGTCAATCCAGATCTCATCACTAGCGTTGATCGCCACCAGGATATTCTGCTCCTCGGGCTTTGACTCCGTAACCGGTGCGTCGGGGCGGTTTACATCGAGACCCGCTTCCTTGACAAAGGAGGCGGTTACGATGAAAAAAATCAACATGATGAATACAACATCAAGCATAGGCGTGAGGTTGATTTCGTTCTGCTCCTCCTCCGCAACCTCAAGTAGGTGATGATCACGCATGGCGACTCCTCAGTGGTCCATCGTCAGTGAGTCCTCGAGGAACTGCACTTCACGTGCCGCGCGGCGGCTAAGTATTGTGACAAGCAGAACGCCCGAGAGTGCCCCGACCATTCCTGCCATCGTCGGCACGGTTGCCTGCGACACGCCTGCAGCCATGGCGCGCACATTACCGGAACCCGAAACGGCCATCACCTCAAACACTTTGATCATACCCGTCACGGTACCCAGCAGGCCGAACAATGGACACAACGCGACAAGCGTCTGAATCATGGAGATGCCCTTGTTTGTCTCTAAACTGAACCGCGAAATCATCAGCTCGCGAATCTGCTCGGCATTCCATGAACGTCGCTCGGGGCGCGTTTCCCACTGTTCGTAGATATCACGAGACATGGCCTTCATTCCCGTGCGGAAGAAGACCAGCCGCTCGACAATGAGAGCCCACATTACAAAAATCGTAAATGCGATCGCGAGCAATACGGGCCCCCCGAGACCCATGAAGTCCCGAACGGCTTCAAAAGCGTCAATCAGCCAAAGCATGGCGACTCCTTGCGGCGCTAGCCGTTCTTTTCGGAATGCTCAGCAATAAGGCCTGCACTCTGCGATTGAATCACGTTAATGACTTTGCGGCTTTGGCCACTGACAACCGTGTGTAGCAAAACCATCGGTATCGCGACCACAAGGCCAAGAACCGTCGTCACGAGCGCTTGCGAAATACCGCCAGCCATCATTTTTGGATCACCGGCACCATAAAGCGTGATCACCTGGAAGGTCTTAATCATACCGGTAACGGTACCGAGCAGACCCATCAGCGGTGCGACCACCGAAATGACCTTGATGAACAGTAAGCCCTTGGTGAGGCCAGGCATTTCCTTAAGTGCCGCTTCGCTGAGCTTGAGTTCGATGGTCTCGGTATCCGCGCCCTTGTTGCTCTCGTATGCAGCAAGTACACGGCCCAGCGGATTGTCAGTACTCGCCGTGTCTCGCTTGAGCTGAGCCGATACTTTGCGGCTGGCAGTGCTGAGCCCCATGAAACGCCAAATCGCGATCAACAGACCAATGGCGCCGAGGGCAAGGATGCTGTAGCCAACGATACCGCCCTGATCGACTTTCTCGCCGAGCGTCGGCGTTTCGACGAGCAGTCCGAGGATGCCGCCACGCGTAACGTCCACACCAAAACCGACATAACCCGATTCCGCGTCGAACAGGTCGCCGGCAGAATTCGAAAATCGACCTGGCGGCTGCCGCTGCAGCTCACTGATGGACCCCTCGTTCGGATCATGCTCGAGATAGCCAATGTCCGAGATCAGATTAAACAACCCAACGCGCACGACTTCCATTTCTTCCTGCTCACCGTTGGCCTTGGTAACGAGTTTATTGAAGCGGACGACCTTGCCTGACTCTGTAATTTCTCGCTGTAATTCGAACCACAGGCGCTCGATATCCTCGATTTGCGCAAGCTCCGTGGCACTAGCCATCTTGCTGCCCAGAGCGACAAGAAAATTCTCACGATCGGGGAATTGCAGATTCGTCAAGGACGAGGTAAAGCGGCCCTGTGTATCGCCCGATACAGTCTGAAGGACGCCGAACAGCTCTTTGAGGGCGCCAAGGCGCTCATCCAAA
>Ga0224497_10001043_pt1 | contig 18246 bp, 12 predicted proteins | sample SF_Jul11_sed_USG_4_FD_167970 | JGI IMG/M metagenome (GOLD analysis project Ga0224497, IMG submission 167970) | Sediment microbial communities from San Francisco Bay, California, United States - SF_Jul11_sed_USGS_13 | ecosystem: Environmental > Aquatic > Marine > Sediment | place: USA... | reverse complement strand
GGTGTATTCCGGTCACATGGTTTACACCTTATTCCGGACAGATGGTTAACACCTTGTCCGGTACGAACGGATCAGGACCGGGCTCGACCCGGTCCTGTTCTTTATCGAAGAAGCCCAGATCATACTCCATAAAGCTGACCTGCCAGACTTGGTCGTCCACTTCGCGGATGCCCACGAGCTGGCCGGCGAACACGTTGGAGAAGTTGATCTTGCGGCTGTTGATGCAGATACGGCCGCAACGCGTGACGCGGATCGTGCGGTCGTGAAACGGGTACTCGGGATCGGTCGGCGGCTCGTAGATGCGAGCTGAGGGTGTATACACTTCGCCGGGATAAGCACCGCCTAGAGCCTGGTGCGGGCGCTCGTTGTTGTAAACCTGCATGAAGTCGTCGAAGCGCTCTTGTTGCTGCAGGAAGTTGAAGGCGGCGGGCTTGGTGGCTTCCTTCTTCAGCGTCAGGTGGATGCGTTCGTGACGCCCGTTCTGTTCCGGGTGGCCGGGCTTGATGCGCTGGATGCGTATGCCGAGGCGCAGCCACCACACCGAGAGCTTGGAGAGGCCGAACAGGGCGCAGGGAGACGAGAACGGGTTGCCGTTGTCGGTGCGGATCGCGTGCGGCAAGCCGAAGTCCTTGAATGTCCTTTCGAAAACGCTGAAGGCGAAGTCACTCCTGGTGGACTCGAGGCCGTCACAGGTGAGCAGATAGCGGGAGCGGTAATCGGAGATGGTGAGCGGGTAGCAGTACTGGCGGTTGCCGAGCATGAACTCGCCCTTGTAGTCGGCGCACCAGAGGCCGTTGGGCGTGTTGGAACCGACCAGCGTCATGCCGGCGGCCTTGTGGCGCCTGCGCTTTCTGCGCTTGACGAGGTTGTTGCGGTCGAGCACGGCATGGATGGTGCTCACTGCCGGGGTCGGGATCATGGGGTAGTCCCGGATCAGCTTGGCACGGATCTTGGGTGCGCCCCAGGAGCGATGTTCTTTCTTGATGCCGAGGATGGCGCGCTCGACCTGGTAGGGCAACTTGTTGGCCTGCCGATAGGGTGCCCGGCTGCGGTCGTAGAGGCCGTCGAGGCCACAGTCCTTGTAGCGGTTGTAGATCTTGTAGCCGGTGACCCGGGAGATGCCGAACTCGCGGCACAGGGGTGCCATCTTCTCGCCTTGCAGGAGCCGGCCTATGAACTTCAGTCTCTCATCCATCGGTTTACACTCATTCCAGGGCATCCGGGTTCTCCCCAAATGCCTAAATGTGTAAACCATGTGTCCGGAATAGTCTGTAAGCTATCTGTCGATAACCACAGGAAGGGGCGCGCCAACAGGCGCGTCCCGCTTTTGCCGCTTTGATATCACGATCACGGATTCAGAAACCATGAGCCTGGAACTGCCGGCCGACAAGAGCATCGTCATCCTCGGTGGGGGCACCGCAGGTTGGATTAGCGCGAACGCGATGATCGACAGCTGGGCGGACAAGGGTTTAGATATCACACTTGTAGAATCTCCGGATATTGGCACGGTCGGTGTCGGCGAGGGTTCGACGCCGCGATTGAAAATCTTTTTCGATCGGATCGGTGTCGCGGAGTCGGAATGGATGCCGCGGTGCAAAGCGACCTACAAGAACGGTATATCTTTCGTTAATTGGTCGACCCGTCCCGGTTTCGAGCGGTATTTTCACCCGTTTGCCACCAACATCGACAAGCATACGGCGACAGCGTTCTACTTCAATACGCATGCACGGCGTCAGGGCGTCGACGTCCATGCACATCCTGATCGTTTCTTCTTGTCGGCGAAACTCGCCGAAAACAGGCAGGGCCCGAAGCCCAACGAGAACTTCCCGTTTTTTGTTGAGTACGGCTATCACTTTGACGCCCACCTCGTCGGGGAATTTCTTAAGGAGAGAGCCAAAGCACGCGGCGTAAAGCACGTGCAGGCCAAGGTATTGGAAGTGAAACAGACGCCTGCCGGCGATATCGCCAGCCTGTTGACTGATCAGGAAGAGTTGATTGAGGGCGATTTCTTTGTAGATTGTTCCGGTTTCCGCGGAACACTGATCCAACAAACGCTGCAGGTGCCGTTCCTTTCGTTTGCGGAAAACCTGTTCAACGACTCGGCTGTGGTGCTGCCGACCGAGCAGGAAGCGAAGATCGGCGCGCAGACGGTGTCCACGGCAATGAAGTACGGCTGGGCCTGGGAGATTCCACTGACCCATCGCATTGGCAACGGCTATGTTTACAGCTCGAGTTTTTGTTCGTCCGACGATGCCGAGACGGAGCTACGCGCGACCCTGGGGCTGCTCGGCAGCGGCGTCGAAGCGCGGCACCTCAAGATGAAGGTCGGGCGAGTAGAGACCCACTGGCACAAGAATTGTCTGGCGGTCGGACTGTCGCAGGGATTCATCGAGCCGCTGGAAGCAACGGCGCTGAATCTTGTTTGCAACACGGTCTACGATTTCATCGATACTCTTGAAGCAGCGGATTTTTCGGACGAGGGCCGTGAAGGGTTCAACGATAGGGTAAACATGGGTTTCGAGAAGGTGCGTGACTATATCGTTGCGCACTACATAATGAATTCGCGTGACGATACGGACTACTGGCGGCAGAATGGTGAAAACAGGCACGTATCCGACCGGCTGCAAAAGATCCTGCAGATATGGAAGGAAGGCAAGAGCCTGAGCCAGGAAATGGAACAGCAGCAAATTCCGTCGTCATACACTGCCACGTCCTGGTGTTGCCTGCTCGCCGGCTACGGCTTTTACCCCGACATACGGCCGGTGCCGGTGGACCATCCGGCATCCAGAAAGGTTGACATGAGCGAGATCGACGATTTTATTCGTCGCTGTTCGCTGAACTTCCGATCTCACAACGAGCAGCTATGTTTCTGAGTCCAACGCAATCCGCTTAAGCGCAGTCGGCCTGATTCTCCGGAAGCGCATTGACGAACTCGGAGAGACTATTGCAATGCTGGTCGATAGCCGCGAGCCGCGGATAGTCATCCAGCGGCACGTTGAAACGCCGCGCGTTGTAGATCTGCGGTATCAGGCAGGTGTCCGCGAGTGTCACTGACTCACCGAACACGAACGGACCCGAGCCGGCGTGCTCCAAGGCCGTCAGCTCGGCCGAGCGAAAGCCTTCGTGAATCCAGTGCGCGTACCAGTCATCGCGCTGCTCGTCCGACACGCCGAACTCCTCTTTCAGGTAGAGCAACACGCGCAGGTTGTTGAGCGGGTGAATATCGCAGCAGATCGAGCTGCAGAACGAGCGGACGACGGCGCGAGCTTCTTTGCCCTTTGGCAACAGCGCCGGATCGGGATAGGCCTCTTCGAGGTATTCGAGGATCGCCTGCGACTGGCCCGTGCCAAAATCACCGTCTTCGAGGAAAGGAACGAGCATCTGCGGGTTACGCGCCCGGTAGGCTTCCTGCCGATGCTCCGAGTCGCCCGGCAGCAAGGAGACGGGGACAGTCTCGTACTCGAGTGACTTCAGATTCAGCGCAAGACGGACGCGATACGCGGCAGACGAGCGCCAGTAGCCGTAGAGCTTGATCGACATTCGGGTAGTTTACCCGTCGTAACGCACGACGGTCTGCTCGATGGCGCCGAATATCGAGTCGCCGTTGGCGTTTTGCATCTCGATGCGTACCCGGTCGCCAAATTTCATGAACGCAGTTTGCGGCGCACCCGATTCTATGGTTTCGATCATGCGAACCTCGGCGATACAGGAGTAACCGACGCCGCCATCGGCGACAGGTTTGCCCGGACCACCGTCGAGCTTGTTCGATACGGTGCCCGAACCGATTATTGTGCCGGCGACGAGCGGTCGGGTTTTCGCCGCATGCGCGATTAACTGACTGAAGTCGAACGTCATGTCCACGCCGGCATCGGGCTTGCCGAATACTCCATTATTCAATGCCGACAACAGCGGCAGATGCACCTTGTTGTCGGCCCACGCGGAACCGAGCTCGTCGGGCGTTACTGCGACAGGCGAAAACGCACTGGAGGGCTTGGACTGGAAAAAGCCGAAGCCCTTGGCCAGTTCGCCCGGTATCAATCCGCGCAGCGAGACATCGTTAACTATCATGATCAACTCGATGTACTTGCCGGCATCGGCAGCGCTGAGGCCCATCGGCACGTCGCCGGTAATAACGGCGACCTCGGCTTCGAAGTCGATGCCCCAGGCTTCATCAGCGGCCGGAATATCGTCGCGCGGTCCCAGGAATGAGTCCGACCCGCCCTGATACATGAGCGGGTCGGTCCAGAAACTCTTGGGCATCTCGGCGCCACGCGCTTTGCGCACGAGCTCGACGTGGTTCACGTAAGCGGAGCCGTCGGCCCATTGATAAGCGCGTGGTAGAGGCGAGGCGCAGGCTTGCTCGTCAAATGCGTCGCCGTCGTCACTGGATTCGAGACGGACAGCGAGCTCGCCGAGCCGCGGCTTGACCTGCGGCCAATCGTCCAGCGCGGCTTGCAGCGTCGTTGCAACGGCGGACGCGTCAAGACAGCGGCACAAGTCACGCGATACGACGACCAGCCGGCCGTCCCGGCCATCTTTGAGCGAGGCCAGTTTCATCAGTGATTACCCCGAAATTCGAGTTCGTGCAGCCACGCCGCATGACGCGGTGCCTTTTTCGTCCGGCTCCATTCTTCGAGCATTGCCGGCGCGACGCGACGCAGCTCGTCGAGCTGTTCCTGCGTCTGTGTATTTGCGACGAGTTCGAGGCGATGGCCATTTGGGTCGAAGAAGTAGATCGACTGGAAGATGCCGTGATTGGTCGGTCCGATCACGTCAACACCTTCGGCTTCGATGTGTGCTTTCGCCGCAAGCAGCGCATCGTAGTCTTCCACTTCGAACGCCAGATGCTGCACCCATTCCGGGGTGTTTCGATCGCGATCCATGTCGGGCCGTGTCGGCAGTTCGAAGAAAGCCAGCACGTTGCCCATGCCCGCATCGAGAAACACGTGCATGTAAGGGTCGGGTTCCTTTGTCGAGGGCACCTGGTCTTCGGCAAACGCCAGCATGAAATCCATATTCAATACGCGCGCATAAAAATCGACGGTTTCCTTTGCATCTTTGCAGCGATACGCGACATGATGAATGCGTTTCAGTTTCATGAGGCCTCCTGTCCAGACTTGTTGGACTCCCCGCCGACGACGCCGCGCGCAATCTGATCCCTTTCGATAGACTCGAACAAGGCTTTGAAATTGCCCTCGCCAAAGCCATCGTCTTTTTTGCGTTGAATGAACTCGAAAAAAACCGGTCCGATCATATTCTCCGAAAAGATCTGTAGCAAAAGTCGCGGGTCGTTGTTTTCGGTCGAGCCGTCGACGAGAATGCCACGGGGCTGCAATTCCTCGATGGGTTCACCATGTCCGGGCAGGCGATCATCGAGCATCTCGTAGTAGGTATCGGGTGGCGGCGTCATGAAGGTCAGACCGCGTTGCTTGAGTCGATCCCAGCACTCAATCAGGTTGTCGCAACTCAACGCGATGTGCTGAATACCTTCGCCGTTGTATGACATCAGGAATTCTTCGATCTGGCCCGTGCCTTGCGAGGCTTCTTCGTTGAGCGGAATGCGTATGCGCCCGTCCGGCGCCGTCAGTGCCTTGGAATACAGTCCGGTGTACTCGCCTTTGATGTCGAAGTAGCGAATTTCGCGAAAGTTGAACAGCCTCTCGTAGAAGTCGGCCCAGAAACCCATGCGGCCCCGGTAGACGTTGTGCGTCAGGTGATCGATTTCCTTGAAGCCGCAACCTTCGGGATGCCGCTCGACGCCGTCGAAGAATTCGAAGTCGATGTCATAGATCGTACTGCCGGTTTTGTAGCGGTCGATCAGGTACAACGGTGCGCCGCCAATACCTTTGATGGCAGGGAGACGCAGTTCCATGGGTCCCGTCGGCATCTCGACCGGCTGTGCGCCGAGTTCCAGCGCACGGTTGTAAGCAAGATGTGCATCTTTGACGCGGAACGCCATGCCACACGCGCTCGGCCCGTGCTCGTGTGCGAAGTAAGCCGCAAGGCTGTGCGGCTCCTCATTGAGTATGAAGTTGATGTCACCCTGACGATACAGCGTGACTTGCTTGGATCGGTGCCGCGCCACGGCTTCAAAACCCAGAAGATGGAATACCGGTTCGAGCAGGCCGGGCGTTGGCGATGCGAACTCAACGAACTCGAAGCCATCGAGACCCATAGGATTTTCGAAAAGATCTGACATGGATATCTCCCGCTGGTCAACCCTTTTCGACAGTATGCGCAGTTTATACCGATTTTGTGCCCAAAAATGGCCTCAAGGACAGAAATTATGAAACATAAATAGCAATTTATACCTAGAAAAGGCAAGATCATTGCATGAAGTTGTCCAAAGCGGATCAGCGCCTGCTCGACGCGCTGCAGCAGGACGCGACGCGCAGCCAGAGCGAGCTGGCCGAGATCGCGGGCATGTCGCGAACATCGTGCTGGCGCCGCATTCGGGATTTCGAGGACAGCGGCCTGATCGAGCGCCAGGTTGCACTGCTCGATCCGCATCTGGCCGGCTTCCAGATTCAGGTTCTGCTCGCCGTCGCAATGACGGAGCACACCGACGAAAATCGTCACAACTTCGAGCGTCATGTGGCATTACTACCCGAGGTCACCGAGTGCTTTTCGGTCTCCGGCGAACGCGACTATCTCTTGCACGTCGTCGTTCGCGACATGGATGCTTATAACATGTTCTTGAATTCGCAGATTCTGCGGCATCCGGCGGTACGTTCGGCAAGTTCTACGTTCGTGCTGCGGCGCGTTAAGTACACGACACAGCTGCCACTGCAGGCCTGAAACGAGCTTTTTTGTTGCGCAAATTGGCGCGCGACGAACCACTTCGGCCGACAAAGTGTGACGTGCTTCTCAAAATACGTCTTATGTTCAAGGCGTTGTTTTATTTCCACAACATGTCTGACAACAACGGTTTTTGACAAGGATGGCTGTTGGCAAATTACAAGGCGCGCCTCGTCGTCTTTTAATAACGTCGAATTGGGAACCGTTTCGTCGCGACGTGGAGGTCTGAACAAGTACCAAGGAACCGTCGGCTCGGACTAGTGGGACGACAGGGAGGTACGGGAAATGAAAGGCATCACGATATTGGCTTTGCTCTTGTTGAGCGGTTGCGGGTCGTTCACAACGCTCGAGCAGCTGGAAGCGACAGCGATGTTGACAGGGGATTGGAGCGAAGTCGAAAAGCGAGAGCGAATTATTCAAAAGCGCAATATGCGCGCCGGTCCCCAGTGTCCGCCAGGGACGACAGCGTACTGCCAATCCAGGCTGTCGAGCGTTCGTTGCTCTTGCGTCAGATCAGAACTTATTCATTCCTTATTGGGCGGCCGATAAATCGACTGTGCGAGTAATATCGCAATCGTCTGCTGCGGCAGTTCCGCTACGCGCCCTTGGAGGCATGCATCCGCGTCACTGGCAAACGCCAGTTGCCAATCATGTTGCACAGGAAGCTCGAAATCGGTCGCAGTATGTGAACCATTAAACAGTAGGGTAACGGCGGCCGTCTCGCCGTCGCATTTTCCCTCTTTGACCGCAACCGCAAACGAGCGGGTTTGCTCCCAATCCTGATCGGGCATATCTTGCCCGTCCGGTCGACGCCATCGGATTTCAATTTCACCACCCTCTGTCGCCAGCGTGCCGTGTACAAATTGTCGCAGTCGCAGTAGCGGCGTGTTGTGGCGGAGCCAGATTAATTCGCGGACCTGTGCCGTGAATTCAGGATCCTTGTCGATGTTCGACCAGTCCAGCCACCCGATCTCATTGTCCTGGGCATAGGCGTTGTTGTTGCCCTGCTGAGAATGGCCGAACTCGTCGCCACCGAGTAGCAGCGGTGTGCCCTGTGAGGCCAGCAATGTCGCAAGCAGGTTCAGTCGGTGACGTCTGCGATTGCCGAGGATAGACGGATCTTTAGTCGGACCTTCGACGCCATGGTTGCAACTGTAGTTGTGCCCGTGACCATCGCGGTTGTCTTCACCATTGGCATCGTTGTGCTTGTGCTCGTAACTCACGACATCGGCCAGCGTGAATCCGTCGTGACAGGATACGAAGTTGACGCTGGCATATGATTGACGGCCGCTGTCCTCAAAAACGTCGGCGGAGCCGTGCAGTCGTTTTGCCAGCTCGCCGGCGGTTCCAGCATCGCCGCGCCAGAAGCGGCGCGCGCTGTCGCGGTAGCGATCGTTCCACTCTGCCCACCCCGACGGAAAGTTTCCTAGCTGATATCCGCCGGGACCTGGGTCCCAGGGTTCTGCGATGAGCTTCGCTGTGCGCAATTCCTCGTCGGTGCTGATCGCCTCGAGCATCGGATGCTTGGCCGAAAAGCCGTGATCATGGCGGCCAAGCACCGGCGCAAGATCGAACCGGAACCCGTCAACGCCCATCTCCCTGTGCCAGTAACGGAGACTGTCCAGAACGAGTCGCCTTGTTTGCGCGTGGTCAACGTTTAAGGTGTTACCGCAGCCGGTGTCATTGATGTAGGTACCGGGATCATCGGGCTCGGTGCTGTAGTAAGCGAGGTTGTCGATGCCGCGAAAGCAAATAGACGGACCGGCCCGATCGCTTTCGCCTGTGTGGTTGTAGACGACGTCAAGAATGACCTCGAGGCCGGCGTCGTGAATCGCGCGGACCATGTCGCGAAATTCCGCAATCGCGTCCGACTTCGCATACCGCGACGTCGGCGCGAAGAATGAAATCGTGTTGTAGCCCCAATAGTTTCGCAGCCCCTTGTCTTCGAGATGCTGCTCGTCGATGAACGCATGCACTGGCATTAGCTCTAGCGACGTGATGCCGAGCGCCTTCAGATACGCCAGCACATCCTTATGGCGCATGCCGTTGAAGGTGCCGCGATCGGCAGCGCCGACGGCCGGGTGACGCATCGTGTAGCCGCGGACATTCGCCTCATAAAAAATGGTGTCTTGCCACAACACCTTGGGACCGGGAGCTAACGCCGCGGCGTTCGTGTTGCAGACGATGCTTTTTGGTACGTACGGCGCGCTGTTCGTCGTATTCATCTGCAAATTGCCGTCGGCGCCGTGCGATTCATAATCCAGAACGGCAACGTTTCGCGAGAACGTGCCACCAAGGGCACGTGCGTAAGGATCAATCAGCAGTTTGTGCGGATTGCAGCGCAGACCTTTTTCGGCGTCGTAAGGCCCGTGCACGCGATAGCCGTAGCACTGACCGGGTTTGCAACCTTCGACATAGCCATGCCAGATGTCGTCGCTGCACTCTGGCAGGAAGTGGCTTTGCTGTGGCGTGCCATCGTTATCAAAAAGACACAGCTCGACGCTGTCGGCGACGGATGAAAACACAGCGAAGTTGGTGCCTTTCTCGTCAGTCGTGGCACCAAGTGGGGCTGGACGACCGGTCTGGATCATTGCTTGATGAGCTGAATTGGGCTGAGGTTCCAGATGTCATCGTTGTAATCGCGCATCGTCCGATCGGTCGAAAACTGGCCGGAGCGGGCCGTATTCAGGATGCTCATGCGCATCCAGCGCTCACGGTCTTTGTATGTTTCGCTGGCCCGTTTCTGTGTATCAACAAAGCTGCGAAAATCCGCGGCGGTCATCCACGGGTCAGAAGGCTCGCGAATCGACTGGGTGATCGAATCGAAGATGCCGGGCTCGAAGTGATTGAAAAACCCGCTCCCCAGTAAGCGCATCACGCGATGGAAGTCCTCGTCGGCTTCGATAATCGCCTGCGGGTCGTATTGGCCGCGTCGCTCGTTGATCTCATCGACAGTCAGCCCGAACAGCAGGAAGTTGTCGGCACCCACGGCGTCGCGGATTTCGACGTTGGCGCCGTCGAGGGTGCCGATCGTAATCGCGCCATTCATCATGAACTTCATGTTGCCGGTTCCCGACGCTTCCTTGCCGGCCGTCGATATTTGCTCGGACAGTTCCGCGGCCGGGCAGATCAGCTCCATCGCCGAGACGTTGTAGTCGGGATAAAAAATGAGTCGCAGCTTGTCGCGCGTCGCGGGGTCAGAGTTAATGACGCGTGCGACGTTGTTAATGAACTTGATGACATTCTTGGCCATCACGTAGCCCGGCGCCGCTTTGCCGCCGATAATAATCGCGCGCGGCACCATGTCGGCACTGTCGCCGCGCTGAATACGGTCATAGAGATGCACGGCGTGCAGCGCATTCAGTAGCTGGCGCTTGTATTCATGGATGCGCTTGACCTGAACGTCGAAGAGCATGCCGGTCGGGATGTCCAGGCCGGTTTTCTTCTCGATGTCCTTTGCCAGACGTTGCTTGTTGGCGAGCTTGATCGAACTCCATTCTTTCTGGAATTCTCTGTCATCCGCAAATTTCTCGAGCTTCTTCAGCTCGGCAAGTTCGGTAATCCATGCCGGGCCGATCTTCTCGGTGATCAGCGCCGACAGCTTCGGATTGCACGCCGCCAGCCAACGGCGCTGTGTGACGCCGTTTGTTTTGTTGTTGAATTTGTGCGGCCAGAGCTCGGCGAAATCACGGAAAAGGCCCTCGGTCAGCAATTTCGAATGCAATGCCGCAACGCCGTTTACCGAGAAACTGCCCACGATCGCGAGGTAAGACATGCGAATCGCAGGTTCGCTGCCTTCCTGTATCAACGACATACGCCGGATACGATCGTTATCGCCGGGCCAGCGATGGCTGATGTCCTCGATAAAGCGCGCGTTGATCTCGTAAATGATGTCCAGAATGCGCGGCAGGAGGCGCCGGAACATCGACACGGGCCAGGTCTCGAGCGCCTCGGGCAACAGCGTGTGATTCGTATACGCCATCGTTCGTATCGTAATGTCCCAGGCCTCGTCCCAGTCGACGTGAAATTCGTCGATCAGCAATCTCAAGAGTTCCGGCACGGCAATAGCCGGGTGCGTGTCATTGAGCTGAAAGCAGTGCTTGTCGGCAAATGTTGTAACGTCATTACCATGGTGACTCGTGTAATTGCGCAACGTGTCCTGCAGGCTGGCCGAGGCCAGAAAATACTGTTGCCGAAGCCGCAACTCGTGAGCCTCTTCGGTGGCTGTGTTCGGATACAGCACCATCGTAATGTTCTCGGCGAGGTTCTTCGATGCAACCGCATCCGTGTAACCGCCCGCATTGAACTCCTCGAGATCGAACTCATCGGTAGCTGCCGCGGACCAGAGACGTAGCGTATTGACAATGTCGTTCTGGTAGCCCGGAATCGGGATATCGTACGGGATTGCGAGCACGTCGTGAGTGTCCGCCCACTCGACACGCGTCTTGCCCTGTGCATCCCTGTAGGTCGACGTGTGGCCACCAAATTTCACGATCTGTGCGAACTCGTAACGTTCGATTTCCCAAGGGAAACCCTCGCGCAGCCAGGGATCGGGTTCCTCGACCTGGTAGCCGTCTTCCAAATGCTGACGGAACATGCCGTAGCGATAGCGAATGCCATAGCCAATGACCGGTAGCGCCAGCGTCGCACAGCTGTCGAGAAAACAGGCTGCGAGACGGCCGAGCCCGCCGTTGCCGAGCCCCGCATCATGTTCCCGATCATAAACATCTTCGAGATCCAGACCGATTCGCTGCAGCGCCTCGTTCGTTTCATCTTCGATGCCGAGGTTCAAAAGCGCATTGCGCAGCAGCCTGCCCATCAGAAACTCGAGGGACAGGTAGCTGACGCGTCGTGTATCTGCACGCTCGGCCGCCATTCGCGTCTTGTTCCAGCGTTCCATGAGACGGTCGCGGGCGGCATACACCACGGCCTGATACAGGAACGGCGACTTGGTGCGAATTGTCCGCCGTCCAAGCATGCGCCCGAAATAGTGTGTGAAATCCTTGAGGATCGCGTCGGCCGTCATGGGCAGGTCGGGCGCTTGCAGCAGCTCGATCTCGCCAACATCTATTGTTTCGTCAGAACGCACAGACATTCATCTTTCTCCGTTAACAGCCATCGTTTCGGCGTTGCAGTATAAGTGTAGCGAGCGGCGGTATCGTCACGCGCAGCGAGTGCGGCCTGCCGTGCCAACCCATATTGTCGGCCGTCACGATCGCATTGCCGCAACCGCTGCCACCGTAGCTTTCTGCATCCGTATTGATAACTTCCTCAAATTGACCTTTGTCCGGAACACCCAGCCGATAATCGTAACGAATAACCGGCGTGAAGTTTGTGACGCAAATAACGTAGCCGCCCGATTTGTCGCGGCGGATCCACGACAACACGCTGTTATCACGGTCTTCCCAGTTGATCCATTCGAAGCCATCGCTGGCGAAATCGACCTCATAGAGTGCTGGCGTGCGCCGGTACAGGTCATTGAGATCGCATATCAGCCGCTGCACGCCGCGGTGAGAGGGATAGTCGAGCAGGTGCCAGTCAAGCGACCGATCGTGGCTCCACTCCTGATACTGAGCGATTTCGCTGCCCATGAATAACAGCTTCTTGCCCGGATGCGCGTACATGCTGGCATAGTAGGCGCGCAGGTTCGCGAAGCGTTGCCACTCGTCACCGGGCATGCGGCCGAGCAGGGATCGTTTGCCATGGACCACTTCATCGTGGGACAGCGGCAACACGAAATTCTCGTTGAATGCGTACACGGGGCCGAACGTCATCTTGTCGTGATGATGTTTTCGATGCACCGAATCCTCGCCCATGTAAGACAAGGTGTCGTTCATCCAGCCCATGTTCCACTTGTAGGTAAATCCGAGGCCGTCCTGGTCGACCGGGCGCGATACACCGGGCCAGGCCGTCGATTCTTCGGCGTAAGATGTTGCGCCATGGGCGTGCAGTTCGGTGTTGAGCCTGCGCAAGAACGCAACCGCTTCGAGGTTCTCATTGCCGCCCAGCTCGTTAGGCAGCCACTCACCGTCTTTGCGCGAGTAGTCGAGATAGAGCATCGATGCTACGGCATCCACGCGCAGCGCATCGATGTGAAATTCGTCAATCCAGTACAGCGCGCTGCCAATCAGGTAGTTGATGACTTCGCGACGGCCGAAATTAAAAATGAGCGTGCCCCAGTCGGCGTGCGCGCCTTTACGGGGGTCCTCGTGTTCGAAGAGTGCCGTGCCATCGAAGCGGCGCAGGCCGTGTTCGTCCTGGGGAAAGTGCGCAGGGACCCAGTCGAGAATGATCGCAATACCGGCCGCATGGCAGTGGTCAACGAAATAACAAAACTCGTCAGGCTCGCCGAACCGCTGCGTCGGGGCAAACATGCCGATCGGCTGGTATCCCCAAGAGCCGTCAAACGGATGTTCGGATACCGGCAACAACTCGATGTGGGTGAAGCCCATCTCTTTCACGTAACCGACCAGTTCGTCCGCAAATTCGCGGTAGGTCAGGTAGCGATTGTCCTCGAGGGAGTTGCGGCGCCAGGACCCCAGATGCACCTCATAAATGCTGACCGGCTTGTCGAGGTCAGGAACCGTACTGCGCTTGCCGGTCCAGTCCCCATCCTGCCAGTCATAGCGGCTTTCGTAAACGATCGAGGCATTGCCGGGCGGCGGCTCGTGAAAGCGGCCGTACGGGTCTGTCTTCAATGGCAGCATCTTGCCGTTGCTGTCGAGCAATTCATACTTGTAGCGGCAGCCTTGTGCAACGCCCGGAATGAAAATTTCCCAAATGCCGTTGGCCGGGTGCACGCGCATGCTGTGCCGGCGGCCGTCCCAGTCATTGAAATCGCCGACGACGCTGACGCGCGACGCGTTCGGAGCCCAGACGGCGAACCGCGCACCGCTGACGCCGGCAATCGTGCGCAGCTGTGCACCAAGCTTGTTGTAGATTTTGCTGTCCGATCCTTCACCGAGCAGGTACAGGTCAAGATCTCCGAGCGTCTGTGGAAAGCGGTACGGATCTTCGACCTCGTACGTTTGTCCCTCATGGGTTCTTATGCGCAGCAAATAGTGCCGCTTGCGCGGTGGCACGACGGCCGTGAACAGGCCGCCGTCATGAACGCGCTGCATCACGGCAAGATGTTCGCCATCGACGTCGACAAGATGCACGCGCTCGGCCTGCGGCTGCAGCGTTCGCACAACGCAAACGTCGCCGACGTTGTGTACGCCCAGAAGCGAAAAGGGATCGCCATGGCGCCCTTCGAGCAATGCGGCGAAGGCATCGTGGTTCTGCTGTGCGTCGGTATCAAGCGTGTTCATAGAGTTGCTCGATCGTCTGCCGTGCGGCCTGTTCCCAGCTGAATCTTGCGGAGGCGGCGCGAATGCAAATGCGCTGCCACCGATCATTCTCTTCGGTTTTGACATTCAGTGCGCGGCGCACGCTCGCGATGAAACCATTGGCCTGATCCTGAGTCGTTATGCCATCGAACACAAATCCTGTTCTTTCGTCCTCCACGGTATCTTTGAGGCCACCGACACCATGAACGACACAGGGTTGCGCCGAACGCATGGCAAGCATCTGGCTGATGCCACAGGGCTCGAAGCTCGACGGCATCAGGAATAGGCTACCTGTCCGATAGAGGGGCAGGGCGACGGACTCAGAGTAGCCGCACAGGAATAGAAGGTTTTCGGCGCGCTCGGCAATGTATGTCATGCGCTCTTCGTAATACTTCTCACCATTGCCGAGGACGATGAAGACACCGTCCTTGCCGAGATCATCGAGTACTGTTTCAATCGCCGTCCGTCCGTCTGGCATGTCTTCGAGAAACAAGCTGACCTTTTGCCCGACGAGACGGCCAATACTCGTCAGCACGTGCTTCGGCCGGCGTTTGGGCATCGCCGCAAGCCTCGTGCTGGCGACCCTGTGAACGCGCGCAGTCGGGTTCGCTGTTCGCCAGGTCGTCACCTGATCTGCTACGAGTGACAGCACGCGCTGCCAGCCAGGCTTGCGGCCGGGCCGTCGCGCATAGCTGCATCCGTTCAGGATGCCCACCAGACGACCGCTGCCTCGTGCTTGCGACAGTTCCTGCTCCAGACCCTCGCCACCGATAAAGCCCCGCTCGTGATCGCTGGGTTCGCAGATTTCCTGCGCATAGGTTGGCGATACGGTACCAACTTTGTCACTCAGGCGGATCGCCGTCGCCATCGGGTTGAAGCACTCGGCATGATACGGATCGCGAATCGACGAATGGGTATAACGCAGGAACGGAAACCAGGACTCGAGCGATGAGTCATCACCGCTGATCGGCCGGATGGCCTGATATGAAAGGTTATGTATTGTGAAGATTGTCCGGATCTTGCGCAGGCGCTCATAAGCATCGGCGTACTCGCGCAGCACGCAGTAGACCCCGGTATGCCAGTCTTGCAGGTGCACGACATCCGGCCGTTTGGGCAGCTTGTCGATCCAGGCTGCCGCGCTGGCACAAAAAAACGCGAACTTGTTTGCGTCGGTGGCGAACGGTCGCGCGGGCTCATCATCGCAGTACACTTTGCCTGCGCCTTGTGGTGAGAACAGCGGGTGTTCGATGGCGATATTGCAAACAGTCGGCTCGCTTCCGGGCACCTCGTATACGTCCACCGTCTGCGCAATACCGCGAAACACGACCTCGACCCGGTCGATCAGCTTCGTGCCGGGCAGCTCGTGAAGCATCCCGTAAGAAGGTGTCGCAACGCTCGCTTGCCAGCCTGTGTTGGCCAGAGCGGCAGGCAGGTCGCGCATGACGTCGCCGATGCCGCCGACCTTGCCGCGTGGCAGCGAGCCGTTTTCGGCTGCAAGGAAAATTACGTGCTTATTGCCGATAACCGGGTCCCTGCGCTACCGCGTGTAATGCAGATGCTGCCCAAGCATGTCGGGCGTGACGAGCGTTAGTCCGGAGCTCGTTACGCGGAAACCGCGTTCCCGGTCTGCATCGTGGTCTTCACCGATAACCGTGCCATCTGCAATAATAGCGCCGCGGTCGATGATTGCGCGATTGATGCGACAGCTTTGACCGATCGTAACTTCAGGCAATATCACCGAGTTGCTCACGCTGCTGTAGGAGAGCACCTTGCTGTTCGAGAAGAGCAGCGAGCTCGTGAGGTGCGCTCCCGAGACAATGCAGCCGCCCGACACCATGGACTGAATCGCTATACCGCGCCGCTCGGGTTCGTCAAAAACAAACTTGGCTGGCGGCGCCTGAACCTGTTGCGTGAACACGGGCCAATTCCGATCGTAAAGATTGAGCTGCGGAGACACGGACACCAGTTCCATATTGGCTTCCCAATATGCCTGCAACGTGCCGACATCGCGCCAGTAAGCTTGCGCGTCGGTCTCGGGATCGCGAAACGCATAAGCGAAGACCTGGTACTCCTTGATAATCGCCGGAATGACATTGCGGCCGAAATCGTGCTGCGTGTCGGGTGTGTCGGCATCCTTGATAACCTGTTCAAAGAGAAACTCGGTATTGAAGATGTAGTTGCCCATCGAGGCCAGACACAGATCCGGCTTGCCCGGGATTGAATTCGGTTTTTCGGGTTTCTCGTCGAATCTGATGATGCGCCCGGTGTCGTCGACCGTCATGACGCCGAACTGGCCCGCGGCTTCGTCAAGCGGCATCTCGATGCAGCAAATGGTCATGTCGGCTGCGAATTCAACATGCGCCGCGAGAAACGGGCCATAATCCATCTTGTAAATGTGGTCGCCCGATAGAATCAGCACGTAACGTGGGTCGTGGGTACGGACGATGTCGAGATTCTGATAGACAGCGTCGGCCGTGCCGCGGTACCACTCGCCGCCGACGCGCTGTGAGGCTGGCAGTATTTCGCAGAACTCCTTGCTCCCCGCGCCTGCCTGAAACCGTGACCAGCCGGCCACCAGATGCCGGATCAGCGAGTGCGCCTTGTACTGCGTCAGCACACCCATGCGTCGAATCCCGGAGTTGACGCAATTCGACAGCGGAAAATCGATGATCCGGTATTTGCCGCCGAAATACAGTGCGGGCTTCGCGCGCCAGTCCGTCAGTTCATGCAGGCGCGACCCGCGCCCGCCGGCCAGGACCAGCGCGAGCGTATCCCGAGTCAGGCGGCTGACGAAACGTGCATCTACAGAATGTTTTTTTTCAGGCATGCAGCAATTTCCGGCAGTGGCTTGGTATTCCGCTAGTCTGCCAGACTTACGACGGGAGAGGGCGCTCAAAGGCGAGATTTTGCGCAGGTTTCAGTTTTGTAGTGCGCGCCCGGATGCACGAACCATGTCGGCAACATGTTGACATAAACCGTGGCTGAGCTGGTCGGTCCGCACGCGCCAGCGCCAGTTATTTTTTGATGTCCCGGGCGTGTTGATGCGGGCTTCAGAGCCGAGCCCGAGAAAATCCTGCATGGGCGCGATCGCCAGACGGGCATCGGTCGAGAATGCGGCACGAATCAGATCGTCGTGAATCGTCTCCGGCATGCCGCCTGTCATCCGCAGCACGGCTTCTTGCGTCTCCTTGATTTCGCGTTCGGTACGGATGTCGTCGGGGCTGCCGTTGAACCAGCCGATCGTCGTGTCGTTGTCATGTGTGCCCGTGTAACAGACAGCGTATTCCGCGACTTCCTCGAGGTCGAAGTCTTCGGAGACTACGTCGAACTGCAGTACCACCATGCCGGGAATGTTGTGACGATCCCTGAGCGCCTCGACCGCGGGCGTTATGACACCGAGATCTTCGGCGACTATCGGCAGATTGCCCAGAGCATTCCGCATCGCATCGAAGATCGCGTCCCCGGGTCCAGGCTCCCAGGTGCCATGACGTGCCGTAGCGGATTCCACCGGCACCGACCAGTACGCTTCGAAGCCGCGGAAATGATCGATGCGCACAATATCTGCTAGCTCCGCGGAGGCGCGGAGGCGTTCGATCCACCAGCGGTAGTCATTCGCCGCGTGATTCTCCCATGCGTACAGGGGATTACCCCACAGCTGGCCGTCCTCGCTGAAATAGTCGGGCGGCACACCTGCCACGTAATCAGGGCGGCCATTCCGGTCGATGCGCAGGATCTCTGGATTCGCCCAGGCATCGGAGCTGTCCAGTGCAATGCATATCGGCATATCGCCAAACAGCCGCACGCCATGCGAGTTCGCGTACTCGCGTAGCTGCCGCCACTGGTGATGAAACAGGAACTGGATGACTTTCGTGTCCGCAATTTCAGTTTCAGCCATCAGCTCAAGCTTGCGCAGCGCTTTCTGCTTGCGGTGCACGAACCGGGGTTTCCATTCGGGCCACGGCCGCTCGCCATGCAGCGTCTTTAGATAGCGAAACAGTGCGTAGTCGTGCAGCCAGGGTTTGTCGTGCTCCTCTACGAAATCGTCACAAGCCAACTTCAGTGCAGCATCGGCACGCGTCTCGAAACGACTTGCTGCCAGCCGCAGCACGCGGTTCTTGAC
>Ga0224497_10001041_pt1 | contig 18250 bp, 16 predicted proteins | sample SF_Jul11_sed_USG_4_FD_167970 | JGI IMG/M metagenome (GOLD analysis project Ga0224497, IMG submission 167970) | Sediment microbial communities from San Francisco Bay, California, United States - SF_Jul11_sed_USGS_13 | ecosystem: Environmental > Aquatic > Marine > Sediment | place: USA... | reverse complement strand
ACACAAGAGGGCTGGGTGTATCTGGCGATCGTGGTGGATTTGTTTTCCCGGAAAGTGGTCAGGTGGGCTATGGCGGCCATGATGGAGACCTCGTTGGTGGAAGCGGCCTTGGAGATGGCCATTGGGCGACGGCAACCCCCACCGGGGTTGTTGCATCATTCGGATCGAGGGAGTCAGTATGCCAGCCATGCCTATCGAACCTTACTGCAGCGCCAGCAGATGCGCTGTAGCATGAGTCGGAAAGGGAATTGCTGGGACAATGCGGTGGTGGAGCGGGTGTTCGGTAGTTTGAAACGCGAAGGGCTTCCGGAACAGCCTGGAGACACCCGCGCGCTTGTGCAAGCGAAAACGATTGAGTACTTGGAAATGTTTTATAATAGTCATCGCTTACACTCCACGTTGGGGTACCTGAGTCACAATGAGTTTGAAGCTCAGGCCAGGGCGGGGTAAGAGGAGCGGACCCGGGACAATAGGGGGATACCAGAGTATGGAGCGAGGGGAAATCGTTGAGTGTAGGGCCACCTCGACAGAAAGTGTTTCTCGCCACCAGTGGAAAATCTGGCCGACGGCCTCGAACGACGCGAAGCCCCTTACAAAGAGTCAAGCGGACTTAAGTCGGTGTCCTATTTCATTGAACCACTACAGACCTCGTCCGCCGGGGCGAGACCCGGCATCACCAATAACCGCTTGAACATTCGCGTTGGTACAACAGATAAGACGTGTTCCACCTAACCAACGTTTTTTTGAATAGGAAAAACCTAGATGGATTCCCAATAAAAGCTGTCGGGAATGACTGCGTGAGAGAAGAGGCTTCCCATAATCTTGGCCAGCAGTAATTTCCTGTACAACCACCTTTCTCACGATTTATCGAAACGCGCCTTGGCGATAGAGACGCCAAAACGTGGTCAGGCCAGCCCAAATGGGGTGTTTTCGTTGAGCAGGAGTTAATTCAACTTTCACCCCGGAATGTCGCTCAATTTTCCAGATGAGATAGTCTGCTCCACCTTGAAATGTAAAGGCCGCTTTCATCAGGCGCAAAATTGACAAAAGCTTTCCTTGCACTTTTCTCATAATCCAAGCCAATTGATTTTTTGTGTGAAACCACCTCGAATATTCCCATTCATACACGGTCAGATCATTGTTCTGAATGACCTTCACTTTTGGAAAATGCGCGGGAAACGCCGCCTGGGCTGCTTGTTCGTAATATCCTTGATTACTATCCCACAATGTTTTAATTCGCCCTCGCGATTCGGCACGTAACTCCGCGCCGTAACTCAGGGCTAAACCGGTACTCCAGATATCTTTAGCAGAAAATTGTGGAGACATCTGAGGAACCACATTTCCTAAAAATGTCAGCACGGCGCTCGCTAGCCCAGAAATAATCTGCTCCCTCATCGCCTGACTCGGACATGCCATCACGGCCGTCGGCTGAGCAAAACGCCCCCAAAAATACGAATGAAACCACTTGGGCGTCACACTGCGCTCAAAATCCTCTAACGACAAGACCGCATATTTCATCCGGACGGTGTGCCCTTCTACATCGACCTCACCATAAAAGACATTGGGTGGGAGCCATGTATTGAAACGCGCCAGCCAACTTGACGAATACACAGTCGAATACCGATCCACCAGAACATAACAATCCACCAATCCATTTTGGTCCGTGCCCGCTCGCAAGCACGAGCCATAGAGTAAAATGCCTTGAACGGCCTGACCGTATTTGTTGGCGAGAAAATTCCCTGCGGCCCGAATCGAGGGAGGGATGGCTTGAGTGCTCGCGTAGCCGACTATTTCGTCCAGTGATGCGGAAGGGGCCATGATTACTCAGCTTTCAATCGGACAAAGGAAAGCTCTCCTGGAGAATCAAGGAGCAACGGCTCTTCGGGACGAGAAGAAGTATACACCTCGCCATCCAACACAAACCCACTATCAAATTTCAAACGAATTTCCGAGAGATTGTCGCTCACGTATCCATGAGTACTCGTGGCGAGAGCATGAGCATGACCTCGAAGGACTGTTGGCAATACGCGCCACAAATACCGATAGGGAACCCTCAGGCTGGTATACCGCAAAGGACCAGGTTTGTTGGCCCAAAAAGGTCTCATGCCCAGAAACAAGCGATTCAAGGTCGTCACCATCAGCAGTAAAAATTCCTCTTGAACAGGCGGTTTTTCCTCGGTCACAACTCGGACCGTAATAGGATTCAATCCTTTTCGGGAACCCGTCGCCACCGCCAATAAAAATTTGAGTAGGATCAGGCCTGCCCCCCATTCGCCTAACCGCCCAATCGACTGTTTGGTTTGAAGGCCCATTTGTGTGCCATGGTAAATGGCTCCAGCTCCGAAAAACATGCCATACAAAGGCTCCCGCTCCTCTGGAAAACGAATACGAAGAACTGGTCGTGTTTCAATGATAAATTTTGGAGAAGGGGATCGTGCTTCCGTAAGAAGTTGGCGCAGAACACCTGATGAAAATTTTCCGACACCCACATCACCGGCGATTAAGTTCGCTGTCCCTGCTGGCAAGACCGCCACACGAGGCATTGAGACAAAGGGACGATGGTGAAACAAGGCTCCCATAGCCGATTGAATCGTCCCATCACCTCCATTGATGACCACACATTCCACATCATCCTGAACAAACGACCTCAAGGCTTCAAGGATATCGGCAGGGGTTTGAACCTCAGCCCATGGTACATCCGGATTTTGGGATAGAATTTCTTGGAACACCCCTGGGTTTCGCCTATTGCGACCACTCAGGGGGTTATGGAGAATTCCCACTCGCATCTTAAAAGAAGTAAGTAGTGAAAAGTGAAGACTGAGTAGCAATAGAAAAAGAAATGAGAAGGCTCTTCTTCTTTCTCACTCTTTACTCTTTTCTTTTCACATTTCACTTTTCATTTGATGGTGGCAGGAGGGTTGGTAAACATTCGTACGGCTAAGGAATCCCGGCCATTCACTGGATCAATTTCGGCCAACCAGGAAGTGAGCGATCCTTTCATCCTCTTTTCGAGACCAGCCATTCCCAATCTTCCTAACAAAATAAGGGTCGAAAGAACGGTCCAAAGAGCCACCGCTTCCAAGCCTACATCTGGGCGTCCTAACACAACACTCCCCGTTAAAAAAATCATATTTGGGTTTCGTCGTGCCGTAATCAGGCGAAAAAAAGAATCAAAGCGCTTCCAACAAAAAATAACAAATCCCCCTAACCACCATTGAAAAATTCCCTCCACAATTCGGCCCACGATATAGCCTATGACAATGACCCAACAAGTCATCATGAGGGTCATGTCTAAAAGTAAGGGGGAATACGACACGAGGCCCACTCCCCAGGCCAAATACCAAAGCGGGGGGTGAATCAAATCTATGCCATGGTCAAAAATATTCCCCCATTTACTGGACGTAATCGTGACCCTGGCTAATTTTCCGTCTACGGTATCCAGAAAAGTCATGACCCACCCCAGCGCCAGGCCAGCAACAAAGATTCCATGACTGAATAAAATTCCTGCCAGAATCACCAGCCCCAAACTCAGGGAGGTCACCTGATTGGGAGAAATCCCCTTCAAGGCGCACAGGCGCGTGGCCCACTGAGCAGGAACCGGCCAACAGAACTTGGTAACTAAATCGGTGACGCCCTTATACGACCCGGAGAATAAATGTTGTTCCAGCGCCTGTCGGTTATCTTCACGTATAGGCAACACGTAAGGATGATCGGCTTTTCGTAATTCATTGGAAAAGGAACCGGATAGATCTTCCAAAGTGACTCTTCGTAAGTTAGCCATTTCCGAAAACTGTTGGGCTTGCATGCTTTGCAAAACGGAAAAAACCTTAGATGCTTCAACATGTGCCGCAACGGGAATTGAAATTCCGCTATTAGCCATTTCTAACACGACGTTCGATTCCTGTGACAAACTACGTAATACCCGTTCATCAAAAATAAAATCTCCTCGCAGGATTAACACGGAACTATCAGTCGGGATATTCTGAATATCTGACACCACGTCATGAATCCCTAGTCGAGTCAACATGCGTCCGAATCGTTCTCGGGAAGTTAACCCCCATAAACGAATCTCTGAATCATGGCAGATGTACCAAGACACACTCATAACTCGAATTTCATCCTTAAGATAAATGTAGACAAGTCATCTCTTCATCAAGAAAAATACATCCACCAAAAGATAGCCGTCATCAGCACGATTCCTGAAAAGGGAATAATCGTCGTCAAGAACGCCGATGCGCCTAATAAAATCCCTATATTTTCAAGTATTTCAGTCGTGAGGTAATAGCCAATCCCAGCCAAGCCCCCTAACATGATTCGCTTGCCGGTCGATGCACTTCGCAATGGACCAAAAGCAAACGGCAGCGCGAGTACAATCATCAACCCTGTTTTCAAGGGCATAAAGATTTTATCCCAGAACGCTAACTCATACCTCAGGACATTCTGATTCTTGCGTTGCAAAATTTCAATATAACGAAAAAGATCAGATGGGGCGAGTGAAGAAGCTGGGAGCGTTAACAATCGCATTTCTTTCCGATTAAAAGGGGAAGCCCATTCGATATTGGGCAAGGCTTCTTCTGAAACACGAGGACCCTCAATCACTTTTTTTCGTACATTTTTAAGAATCCATTTTTGGGGATTTTGGACATCAGCTTCCTCGACATAAAGATAAGCAATCATCTCTCCTTTGGGATTGAATTCGAAAATGTCGATATTTTGTGGAATTTCACCATACTTCAAGGTCTTGATACGAATATACCGATTCTTTTCCCGAAACCACAGGCCCTGCTTTCCCTGATAAACTTGTGAGTTGGAAAGAGCTAATGAACGAGAGATAGTCGCGTACTGATCTAATGTTGGCGTGACATACTCTTCAAAACATGCCACCATTACCATAAAGACTATCCCCATTTGCAGGACGACCCAAGCTATTTGGTAATGAGAGATTCCACCAGCTTGCATCGCCAAGAGTTCTCTGCCATTAGCAAGACCACCCAAGGCCATAATACTCCCTAACAGCCCGATGAACGGAGATAACACCACAAACCGCTCGGGAAGTGTCAGGAGAACGAATTCCCCTGCCGCCCAAAAGGTATAACGCCCATTTCCTACTTCATCCACTTCTTCAACAAAGACAAATAAGCTAAACACCGCTAACAGGATAACTAACACAGGCAAATAGCCCCTGATTAAACTTTCCCAAAGGTAACGATGAAGAATTGGAATGGGCATATTTAAAAAGGGACAGAAGGTGGATTCAAAAACTACATGGTTATGAATATTCGGAAAGCCGAACGACCAGTTCTCTCATGTAAGGAAATCCTGGTTACTGCCATTCATTTTTTAGGAATGATAGCCTACAGAAATTTTTGGGACACACAGAAACACGCTCACCAGCACTCCGAGTCCAATAACCATCCACCAAATACCCGGGAAAATGGGGAGCGTGCCTTGTTCAACCAATGTTTTGACCATCAACCCCAGAAAATAGTACACAGCAAAGAGGACTGTTGCGGTAAATATTTTGGCATATTTACCTCCTCGCGGAGATGAGCGACTCAAAGGTACGGCCAACAATCCAAGTAGAATCGTCGAAAATGGCGTTGAAAACCGCCATTGAAGTTCGGCATGATCCTTTCGAGAATCAGACAAAGACAACTCGTGGGTCGGAGCGGCCTTCCTTCTGTATTCCGCAATGGTCTCCTGTGGGAAAATAGATAACTGAGAGAAATGCGACATGTGGGTCATACTGCCATTTCGGGTCAATTTGTATTCGAAACCATCAAAGAGCACGGGAATAGCCATACCGCTTTCAGGATGGAATTGCTCTTCAGCTTTTTTTGCTGAAAAGATTCGTAATTTATCCCCATGTTCACTTTGAACAAACACTCGTTTCAATTGGCGCCCTTGTTGATCAACCTCTTCAGCATAAAGAACAAGGGAACCATCCCTTCGCTCATAGAAATGGCCTGGCTCTAAATGACTAATTCCCAATCCTGTCTCTGCTTGCGTTTTCACTCTATAGCTTTCTTCATAAGCTAAAGGACGCAGATATAATGAAAAAAGAGCCACAAGAAGGGCCACACCCCCGGCAAGCAAACCAATCGTCCCCATCACCCGGTAGGGACTTACACCAGAAGCCAGTAGTGCCTTCATTTCAGAATCAGCATATAATCGTCCTAACCCAAGGATAATTCCAAAATAGAGAGAGACGGGGAGTAATACCTCAAGAGCAATTCCGACCTTTAAGGCAATCAATTTCAGGAGCATACTTGGCGAAAGAAGAGCATCCACCGCTTTGGCTAAAAAGATCACCCAACTGTATCCTGCAAAAAGAACGACAAATAGGATACAGACCACAAACGCCGGCTTGAGTACTTCTCGAATCAGGTATCGATCTAACATTCCACTCTTTTCCCCAACACCTTTACATTTGTTATACCCGATGGTACTAATCTTTTCATGAAAGCCATCATCCTCAGCGCAGGACAGGGCAAACGGTTACTGCCGCTCACTCAAGACCGACCTAAATGCACGATTCCCATCCATGGTCGATCCATTCTGGAATGGCAAATCAATGAATTAATCAAGTTTGGCATAAGCCCCATTCATGTGGTCGTCGGATTTGGGGCTGATACAGTCGAACAGGTATTAGACAATCACAGTAACAATCATGCCATTCATACCTTGTACAATCCCTTTTATGCCCTAGCAGATAATCTTATCAGTTGTTGGACGGCCCGAAACGAAATGAATGAAGATTTTATCTTGTTGAATGGCGATACACTTTTTGAAACAGCTGTTCTTGAAAGGTTGTTACAAGCTCCTCCAGCACCGATTACCTTAGTGACCGATCAAAAACCCCAGTATGATGCCGATGACATGAAAGTCATTGTACAGGACACGAAGTTGGTCCGAATTGGAAAAACCTTAGCGTTGGAAAAGGTCAATGGTGAATCCATTGGTATGATTCGATTTCAAAACGAAGGCCCCCAAATATTCTGTTCAACCATCGAACGCCGTATTCGGCAGCCAGAATCACTCAAACAATGGTACCTATCCCTCATCGACGAACTCGCTCCAAAAGGTTACGTTTCCACAGTATCAATTAAAGGATTAACCTGGGCGGAGATCGATAATCCTGAAGACTTACAACAGGCTGAGACACTCCTTAAACCGTTTGTCCCTTAAGTCTCTTCACAGCCACAGGTTTCATCTACAGCCATCCCTTCCACGTCACCGTTTCAAGTTTTCCTGTCTTTTTAGCCTTTTTCTTGTTGCTCAACAATATGTTCCACAAGAGCCAAGTCTTCCGGGGTATCGACATCAATCGCGGCTTCTGGGAAAGGGAGAATGATTGCTTTCATAGAAATCCCCATGCGTTGACTCAATTCACCGAGGGCATCTGACAGGGACAAGCCGCCGACCAAAAACCGAACAAGCATGAACCATCCAAGCCGACGAATTAACCGTAAGGGACGTTTTCGCTCGCCTTCAACCTGTGTCCAAAATTCCACCAATCGTTCTGCTTGTGACGTACAAAGAAGAAACAGATTGCACCCACAAAACCCTCCACCTTTAAAACGGATTACCGTCCGTTTCGATTGCGGATACGCTTTTGCCACGACTGAATACGGAACCAAAGCCACCGCCACGTCTACTTGAGCCTGACTGGCCTTGCGAAGAAAATATTCCACCATTTCGACTGTTAACAAGGCATGATCGGCCGTCGTCACCAGGAGAGGAAGATCCTGAGGTGATTGCTCTAAAAAACTTTTTACACTCAAGCTTGGCCCTTGTTGAGGAGCCACCCAACGGAGCATTTTCGTTTCAACCATTTCATGTAACAAGGCTTGCCCTTGCATGATTTCCCAAGAAGGGCCACACAAGACCCGTTCCTTAACGAGGCTAGAAGATTCGAGAGTCTTGATGACTCTCGCCACCATTGGCACACCACCCACTGTGGCCAACACTTTTATTGGCACACCAGCAATCTCCGCAACCGCATCACGGCCGGGACGGGCACCCGCCAAGATCAACGCTATAGCGGGCCGTAGGTCAGACTCCTCCATATTCAGTTCATCAGATCTTGATAGCGTCATTCGAGAGATTTCTCATAAAGTCGATAGGTTTTATAGGGTTCGGCCCCCAGCGACTCAAGAATATGTCGCATCGGCTTGTTGTCTTTCAAAATCCAAGAAAGTTCAACCTGTTCAATGTGTTTTCGTAATCCGGCCTGCCTGACAGCCTCAATCATTCCATACGCCATAAGCGCACCCATCGGACTGGATTGAAAGCGTCGGCGGACTCCCATGAGTGCGACACGCCCTGTTGTTGGATATCTCACCTTCATCCGCCACAGAATTTTAAGCCATCCTAATGGCCACAATCGGCCTTGAAGATCATGGATCACCTCATGCAAATTTGGGAAGGCCACCAACATGGCACAGGGAGTCCCACCGAATTCAGCGATTTGCACGAAATCGTCCTCCACTAACAGTTTCATTTGCTGACCCAATTCAGAAAATTCTGCGTCAGTAAATGGTACAAACCCCCAATTATCGGCCCAAGCCTCCTCATAAATTTCCTTAATAATGGCTAATTCCTCCTGCAAATGTTTCCGGCGTAACGGACGAATCCGTACTGAATCCTTGGCCTTATTCAGAAACCTGGCAACGCCAGAAGGAAGAGAGAAATGAATCCCTAAGCGATAGGCTAAGAGATCCTGGGCTTTCTGATACCCATGGGCTTCAACATGTTTGACGTAATAGGGTCGCGCATGCCCCATCATTACCATGGGAGGATCGTCATACCCCTCGACCAACAACCCACATTCCTGGTTAATGGACAAATTGAATGGCCCCTGAACCGTCGTCATTCCTTCAGCTTGAAGCCATCCTTCTGCGGCTTCAAAAAGTGCCTGGAACACATCCGACGAATCTTCCGCTTCTAGCAACCCGAAAAACCCAGTTCGGGATTCATAGCGCCCAAGATGTAACTCGTCAATTTGCGCACTAATCCGTCCAACAGGCACACCATGACGATAGGCTATCCAACATTGCCACCGAGCATGTTCAAAATAAGGATTTTTTAAAGAAAGAAAATGGAGCCGTTCGATAAAAAGAGGAGGGACCCAAGCAGGATCTGATCGATAAATGTTTATCGGAACGCGAATAAACCGTTTAAGACTCACATCATCCGTCACCGATTCAAGGCGAATCAAAATGCCTGGCCCCAGATAAACCCTGCTCCTAATACAGTGAACATTTTACGCATAATAGGGAGTGGGAAAAAGAGAAGATTTGCAGACCGCTATCATCAGTCTTTACTCCTTTTGTTCAGATAGTTGTGCTACCCACGGATACTGCACTCGTTCTTCGTCCTGATATCCCAAATTTGATACGGTTTGGCTAAATGGAATCTTCTCAGCACTCGAATATACGCTGCCAAAGAGGTGGTCACAGAGTAGGCTCGTGATGCCAAAATTGCCTTGTTCATTATGAAAATGATGCAATAAATGATGCCGTTTAATTCGCCGCAAAAATTTATTCTTGGGATTCACCCGCAGATGTTGCATGCAATGGCATAGTTCATACACCATGAAGCACGCCAAGCCAGTGGCAAACGAAAAGGGAACACCCGCCCAACCAGCGATACTCATCCCAATCGGGAACGTGGCCACAACAATTGTCGGGAGGGTCGTCGACACAGCTCCAAACAACACCCGCAAATCATTAGGGTCCTGATGGTGGTCAAAATGAATCCGTTTCCACAGCGCAGCGGTCCAAGGGGAACGATACAGATAGCGTCCGTGTAAAATAAATCGATGCACGGCATATTCCACGAATGGATAGGCCAAGAGGGTGCCAACAATACTTCCCATGACATGAATTGAAGAAACTGGGAAATAGGGGTACACCCCTATGGCCACGATAATGCTACTCACCCACAGTATTGCGTAGACTTGAATACTCGGATATGAGATGTACGCCCAGATCAAATCGCGAAAGGTCATTCGATCTAAATGATATTTTCCCTGGTACCACTGACGGGTGAACACCCTATGACCACCATCCCTTTCTCGCTTGCTTGATTATGGCGCTGAGCCCTTACAAAATCACTCAAGCCTTCCTTCTAGAAATGACAAGATTACAGAAACCTATGACCAGAAGCCACAAAAATTGTTGCTCGGACGCCAGATTAGGAATGCGGCCTCATCTACGACAGCTCCAAAATTTATGACTAATATTTTCTCAATGAAGTAACCTTACCAAATGATCATGTTGGGACAAGATTCAGATACAGGCCCCTCGATATAATGTGGGTTGATTTCGAAACTGTTCTGGTCTGCAAGTGTAAACGCGAAGTCATGAATTTTCTCATGGACACAAGAATACGCGTTTCGGTATAAAACCATTTCCATGAATGCAACCATGAAAAAATTTGGCTATCCTGACAACTGCGTAAAAGAATTTCATCAATGGGTTGTTCTTTTGCGACCACAACAAGTGACCCTTGGGTCATTGGTATTGATTTGTCGGGAGGACGCCACAGCTTTTTCTCAAATCAGCCCAGAAGCCTTCGGGGAACTCCCGGGAATCATTCGGGAGATCGAAGGGGGAGTCTCACGTGCCTTTACCTATATAAAAATCAATTATCTCATGTTGATGATGGTCGACCCGGAAGTACATTTTCATATCATTCCTCGATATGACTCTCCTCGGACAATTTTTCAACAGCAATTTCTTGACCATGGGTGGCCAGGTCCCCCGGATCTGAAAAGTTCAAATACCATATCCACTGAAGTCACCAAAAAACTCTTAACTCATCTTCAGGAAATTTTGTCGGCCACATAAGTTTATTGATCCAAAATTTAGGTTATTGCAAATTTTTTTGTTGTTAAATAGACTCATTTTGTGTTCTTTTAGAGACATTTCTCGGACTACAATCCCCCTCTTTAACTACTTTGACACACATTTTATTGAGGTTATTTCACAAAATTGCATGGCATAGCATTTGCTTATATACGTTTGACCTCTAATGCCCGGAACATTTGAGTAAGAAATAAGACCCATGTCAACAATACGAAATTCAGATATGACCGCCACACCAACTCATCCCAAAACCACTCATCGTCCAGGTAATTTTTCGACCCTTTCTGAAGCATTGGACTATGCCGCTTCGGGAAAAACGGGGTGTAATTTTTACTCCGGGCGAGGGCATTTGACTCATGTTCTTCCTTTTGAAGAATTACAACAACAATCGATTAATTTGGCAAAAAGACTGAATGGGTTAGGATTACCCCGAGGGTCTCGTGTGGCCTTAGTAGCGGACACGACACCCGACTTTCTTCGATTTTTCTTTGCTAGCCAATATGCTGGGCTTATCCCGGTTCCCCTACCGATTTCTCTACACTTAGGTGGGCACCAGGCCTATGTGAACCAGCTCACTCGATTACTGAAAAATTGCCAGGCATCATTGGCCATGGCTCCTGAAGGATTTGTACCATTTTTAGAAGAGGCCGCCGCTAACTTGAATCTTTACCTCATTGGCGGACCCGAGAAATTTGCCTCTCTAGATGAGAGCCAAACTCCTCTTCAACCTCTTGAACCCCATGAGCTGGCCTATATCCAATACACCTCTGGAAGTACCCGTTGGCCAAGAGGCGTCGAAGTGACTCAAGCCGCAGTCATGTGCAATTTATCAGGAATTATCCAACACGGATTGCAAGTTCAACCAGGCGACCGATGCGTCTCATGGCTGCCTTTTTACCATGATATGGGCTTGGTCGGATTTGTGCTGGGTCCTATGGCCTCACAACTCTCTGTTGATTACCTCAGTACAAGAGATTTCGCCATGCGCCCTCGCCAATGGCTCCAATTGATGACTCACAGCAAAGCCACCATTTCGTTTAGCCCCTCATTTGGCTATGAATTATGCGTCCGGCGCTTGCGAGAAGATTCATCGCATGAGTCCTACGATCTCAGCGCATGGCGGATTGCAGGAGTGGGAGCTGAAACGATACGGGCGGACAGCCTGGGACGGTTTGCCAACGCGCTGGAACCTTCAGGGTTTAACGCCAAAGCCTTTCTGGCCTGCTATGGGATGGCTGAATGCTCCTTGGCGATTAGTTTTGCTCCACTTGATGTAGGGATTGAGGTCGATCGGGTTGAAGTTGATGCCTTGTCAAATAACCGGGAAGCTAAGCCCATTCCTGCTGAGGCCTTAGAAGACGAACAGACCCGCATGAGCAAGTTCGTCAACTGCGGGGTGCCTCTGCCAGGCTATGAAGTGGAAATACGAAATGACAATGAGGCTATCCTTGGTGATCGGGAAATTGGAACGATCTTTGTCCGCGGGGCAAGTATCATGACTGGGTATTTTAACGAGCCTACATTAACCCAGGATGTCCTTTCCAATGAAGGATGGTTGAATACTGGGGATATTGGATATTGGATTGATGGAAGCCTCGTGATTATTGGGCGGTCAAAAGATATGATTATTATCAATGGCCGAAATATTTGGCCACAAGATTTGGAATATGTTGCCGAACAACAGCCAGAAGTACGACCTGGGGATTCTTCCGCATTTGCGGTGTCAGGACCGGATGGGGATGAAGTAGCCATCATGGTTGTCCAATGCCGCGAAACCAGCCCTCAAAAACGAGATGACCTCGTCCATCGCTTAGGGTCAAGAATTCAAAAAGAACTCTCAATTTCCTGCTATATAGAACTTATTCCACCAAGAACCCTTCCGCGAACCTCTTCCGGTAAATTATCCCGCTCACGTGCAAAGTCCGATTTCCTTAAACGCGTGAACTGGGAAACGTTGGCACCAGCCCTGTCTCTTTCGGCATGACTGGTGAGGGCAGATCTGCCCTGTAAGTGGCTCCCTCTCCTCTTTGTTTGTTATGCCTACTACAGTTGCCCTTACCGGCGCCTCTGGTTTTATTGGCCAAGCCATCGCTCAACGCCTCATCCAAGCAGGCCTAAAAGTTCGAGGGCTTGTTCGGACCTCCAGGAAAATTCCCAATCTGGAACATCAGAATATTACGCTGGTCGCTGGAACGCTCGATCAAAAGGAAAGTCTCCACAAACTGATTCAAGGTTGTACCGGACTTGTCCATTGCGCAGGGGCTATTGGTGGATCTGAGAAAAAGGATTTTATCCCATCAAATATCCAGGGAGTGGCAAACCTTCTCAGCGTCTGTCTTTCTCAAACCCACCCTCCACGGATCGTACATCTCTCATCCCTTGCAGCCCGAGAACCTTCCCTCTCCCCCTATGCCTGGAGTAAACGGGAAGGAGAACTTTTGTTCCAAAAGGATGGAGAATCCCTCAATTGGATCATTCTACGACCACCAGCCGTTTATGGGCCTGGGGACAAAGCTCTTCTTCCTCTTTTCCGATTAGGGGAAAAAGGCATCGCGTTACAGCTCGGGCCTTCTGAGGGTAAATTTTCCCTTATCCATGTGCATGACTTGACTGATGTCATCTTGCGAAGCCTTGAGGCCGAGACCATTCGTTCAACTATCCTTGAAGTTGATGACGGATTGCCAAAGGGGCATTCATGGAAATCCGTTTTTCACATCCTCAATCCTCAGATGAAGGTACATGTGACAATTTCCCCAAAATTGTTGAGGCTGATTGGGAAAAGCAATGAATTTTTGTCTCGCCTGTTTCGGTACTCCCCTCTTTTCACAACTGGTAAAGTCAATGAACTCGTTCATACGAATTGGGTTTGTGAGTCGTTGGAGGCCCGCCAGCAACTCGAGTGGAATCCGAAAATTCCCATAGAAGAAGGCTTGCGTCATCTCTTTACATCGGATAGTCTCATCCTATCGAAGAAGAACTAGGTTCTCACTACTTGAATCCACCTAACCGCCTCTATCAATGTACCGATCATGACTACCTATGCTGACATTCTGCCGCAACTTTTGGAAACCTTGAAACCCCATGCTAAAAAGGTAGGGCAGTTAAAAGAAACCACTGATTTGGTGTCGGAATTGGGGTTAGATTCGCTTCAAGTCATGCAGGTGTTGCTCAAAATTGAAGACCAGTTTGATATCTCCATACCTTTGAATAACTTGCCCAATATCCGCACGGTGAAAGACCTAGGACAAGAAATTGAGACCTTGTTGAAAGGGTAACTATGTCGTTATTTGAAAAATTTGTCGCCATCCAACAAGCCCGTGAGGAACTCATGGCAAGCGGGATCAATCCGTTTCACCTCACCATTGAAAAAATCCTTTCCCCTACCGAAGCGGTGGTTAATGGGCGCCTGACCATTCTTGTTGGCACTAATAATTACTTAGGGTTAACCTTTCATCCAGACTGCATTCAAGCCAGTCAAGAAGCCCTGGCCCAAGAGGGGACTGGTACCACGGGGTCAAGAATGGCGAATGGTTCCTTTGCAAGCCATGGAGATCTTGAACGAGCCATCGCAGACTTTTATGGAATGCCCTATGCCATTGTCTTCTCCACAGGCTATCAGGCCAATCTCGGGGTACTTTCTGCATTAGCAGGACCCGGTGATACCATTTTGATGGACGGCGATTCGCATGCCAGCATTTATGACGGTTGTCGGCTGGGAGGGGCGGAAGTCCTTCGTTTTAAACACAATGATGTGGCCGATTTAGACAAAAAACTACGTAGATTAGGTGACCGCAGTCGTCGAACTCTCATCATTGTGGAAGGCATTTATAGCATGTTAGGTGACCGAGCACCGCTCAAAGACATTGTTGCCGTGAAGAAACAGTATGGGGCGACCTTAGCGGTTGACGAAGCACATTCATTAGGGGTCCTTGGAAAACGAGGACGAGGTTTAACGGAAGAGGCAGGTGTTGAGGATGACGTTGATTGCATCGTGGGCACTTTTAGTAAAAGTTTAGGATCGACAGGAGGGTTCGGAGTCAGCGTTCATCCAGAATTTGAATTTATTCGATATACCAGCCGACCCTATATATTTACGGCCTCGCCTTGTCCCTCAGTTGTAGCCTCAACCAAAGTCGCACTACGAGTCATCAGAGAGACGCCTCAATTACGTCAACAATTATGGAAGAATGCCCAAATGTTATATGATGGTTTAGAAAAGATCGGATATGCGTTAGGAGCTGAAGTCGGGCCGGTCATCGCAGCTATGATTCCATCAAAAGAACAGGCCTTGGCCATGTGGAAAGGATTATTAGAACAAGGGATTTATGTCAATCTAATGATTCCACCTGCTACGCCCAATGGCGAATGCCTTCTACGATGTAGCGTAAGCGCCGCCCATACCCCACAGCAACTTGAGACCATTATTCAAAGTTTTGCCAACGTGCATTCCCAGTTAAAGGAACATGCCGCATCCCTCTCAACGTAGAAGATTCCGCCACACGTACGACCTGTTAGTATTTGAGTTGGTGGCTACCCCCTCTAACCGTTGATCGTCTTCTTCAAGGAAGCAGTCTTTTTATGAAGACCTCCCATTCGCGCCCACCAGGATATCGACTTCATCCAGAAAAAATAATTTTGGAACCCACAAACCTGGATTCCAACACAAATACAATACCAGTTCGAATATTCGTGGGCACAGAAACCGCACAAGCCCGAGCAGAGCGAATTTTTGTTTGGTCTATTGAGTTGGTTCGAGATCAGTCCCGGCTCTATGAAATCTATCTCATGAAGGAATTAGCCGGATTTGACCGGCGTCGATGGCTGACGGGATTCACGAATTATCGCTTTGCCATTCCTGAGTTTGCTGGTGGCGTTGGACGAGCCATATACAATGACGTTGATCAAATATACCTCGCCGACCCTGGAGAATTATTTGATGTAGCCTTGGGAGATCATGGATTTTTAAGCATTGCGGAGAATGATTCTTCCGTCATGGTCATGGATTGCGCCAAAATGAGATCAATTTGGACCATTGAACGGGCTCAACATGAACGAAAATCCGCATTATTGAAAGACGCGCTGAGCATGAACAATCTTTGGGGAAGGCTCGCCCCTGAATGGAACGCACGCGATGAAGAATATGTTTCAGGGAAATCCAAGGTACTCCACTACACGGCCCTCCATACCCAACCCTGGCATCCGTTTCCTCAAGAATTTGTGTATCAAGAGAGCCCAGAGGGATACGTCTGGGATGAATTAGAACAATCGGCTAATAAAACAGGATTTCAATTGTTCAGTCGAGCCCAACCAAGTTCCCAATTTTCTCAGTTGGTACATATGATTTCAAAGGGAGAGCTGAGTTGGAAAGTGCCAGATCAGCTCTCCCCAAAAAAGTCCAGCTCCCAGGATTTTCATCCAATCATGGCTTCAATGAACCAGCCAAGCCTGCTTCATTACCGCTTCGGATCTTCAACCGATCTCTCTCCCGAGACTGCCCCTTCTTTTCCTTCCAACCCTTCTATTGATATGACGGGCTTTAATTGGGGAGGCTTAGATTCTTTGCCACCCAATACGCCCTTCGATATCGTTTATGCTTCTGAGGGGCTCACTCTTCTTCCCAATGAGGATGTCCCATGGGTGCTTGAGGAAATCTTCTCTCTGGCTTCTCGCCTCGTGTGCCTCACAATCCTCGATCTGAATTTGCTCACCACCATTCCGTCCTATTTTCGTGGGCATAACAGGGACTTCCAGTGGTGGACAAATCATATTCAAGCGATCAGTAGTCGTTATCCATCAATTCACTGGGCACTTCATTTCCACACCACCAACCCTCAGGGTAAACCGTCTACCCTCGTTCGGGATGGTGGACACTGGCTCACCGGATTACCTAAGGTTTGGATTCTTTTAGATGGGAAAATAGGACACTCCACCCAATCCGAAGGCCTCGCGAAATCTCTGGGCTGGCCCTATGAGATGAAACAACTCCAATTCCAACCATGGAACCACGCACAAAAATTGTTTTGGAGTCTCCTCCCTCCCCATACGTTAGGGCTGAATAAAGCCAAATCATCAATTCTTGAGCCACCCTGGCCAGATGTGGTCATTTCAACCGGCTGGCGGCCTGCCCCCATTGCCAGATGGATTCGTGAGCAAAATGAGGGAAAGACCCGAATCATTCAAGTAGGGCGAAAAGGAGGGGGATCTGCTGATTTATTCGATGTGGTCGTGACGCCCGCATACTACGGCTTTGCTCCACACCCTCATCGAGTCGAGACTCTCGCCCCATTGAATGAACTCACACAAGAAAGTTTAGATACGGTCCGCCAACGTTGGCCCAACCTGTTTGATTCTGCCCCACATCCCCGAATCGTCTTGGTGATCGGAGGATCAACAGCACGTTTCACATTAACCCCAGATTTTGCTTGCTCCATAGGGAATCAATTAAAAGACCTCGCCAACACATGTGGGGGAAAAGTTTTTGCGGTGACCTCTCCGAGAACCGGCAATGAGGTAAGTCAGGCACTGAAGTCGGTCCTAATGCCCGAACACCATGTTCATCAATGGCAACCCAACCAATCGGACAATCCCTATCTGGCCTATCTGGCAGGAGCCGACGTGATCATTGTGTCAGGGGAAAGCGAATCCATGCTGGCCGAAGCGGCATCATTGGGTAAACCCGTGTATATTATCCCTTTGCCTGAAAATCCACCAACCTGGAAGATTCGATTGAGTGAAGCCATTGTCCAACGCGCACGATCTCGCCCTTTAAATAAAAGGGGAACCGTTCGACCGCAACAAGGTGTCGAACGCTTCTGTGCACGCCTTATTCGATCAGGACTCGTTCAACCACGGCGAGATCTTTCTTTACTGCATCATTCACTCATTCAAAAAGGTATCGCTCGCCCATTCGGGGAACCGCTCGAAAATGGTACACGTCCACAATTGCGAGAAACTGAATGGGTGGCCAAAAAGGTCAAAGATATTTTAGGAATTTTTGATCATGAACATGTGTCGTCATGAAGCCTTTCGCAATAGACCGATCTCCTTCGCTTTTTTACATGAGCACCTGACGCATGCCAAAACCTCGCCGTCGCCTGATTCTTCCCGTTGAAATTTTTAACAGGGAATTCGATGCTAAAGTTTTACTGTCCTGTTTTGCTGCGGAGCGGGGATTTTCTGTGATTATCGGGGCTAAACGAGAAATCAATCTAAATTTGGCTTCTTTTCCACCCTCGATTTACCTCCCTATTAACATGCACAATCGAAATCAAGTCACGGCTCATCTCCTCGAAAATTTGGGACATACCCTGGCAGGAATGGATGAGGAGGCCATCGTCTATTGTTCACCCGACGTGTATGTGAAAGAAAAGCTAGGCACT
>Ga0224497_10001038_pt1 | contig 18258 bp, 21 predicted proteins | sample SF_Jul11_sed_USG_4_FD_167970 | JGI IMG/M metagenome (GOLD analysis project Ga0224497, IMG submission 167970) | Sediment microbial communities from San Francisco Bay, California, United States - SF_Jul11_sed_USGS_13 | ecosystem: Environmental > Aquatic > Marine > Sediment | place: USA... | reverse complement strand
AAGGGCCTGATAGCGAGTGGCCAGATCAAAAAAACTGAGTTGGTTGGGTGTCGACATGGGCAATCCTCCTTGGACCCGCAGTATCGCAAATGGGACTCAAATTGTCAGGGGTTTTTAGAGATGCCCGGAACACGGTCAAGAGGAGAAAGTGAAAGATCCATTAGCGGATGTCTTGGAAGAATGCTGGGGCTAAGATGGGGAGTCGAAATTCAACACTGAGAATGATGAGGAACACGCGGGCCAGGCTGCGCCAGATGCCCATTTGAACGAATTTGCGTGAGTCAGTGACCACAGGGGGGTCTAGGAGGACAGGAGAGGTGTATTTGATGAGTGTTTCACAAAAGGCCACGTCTTCGAGAATCGGTTGATTGGGAAATCCGCCCAGTTGCTGAAATAGTTCACGGCGGATAAAGAGAGTCTGGTCGCCATAAATGATTCGGGAATGGCGACATCGAAAATTATCCAGCCAGGAAATGAAGCGTAGTCGCCAATCATTCCCAGAAAATTGGTGAAAGAATCCTCCGGCCTGAACTGAAAGATCTTTCTGTAGCGTCTTGAGTCGTTGAAGGCCGTCAGGTGGCACGATAGTGTCGGCGTGAAGAAATAGTAACCAATCGTTTGGATCGGTGCTTTGTTCAATGGCATAGGATGCACCAGCATTCATCTGAGAAGCGCGCCCTTTTGGAGCCGTTAAGAGGGTAACCTGTGGGGCATATCGAGCAATATCTTGAGTGCGGTCTGTACTTTCTCCATCGACAACGACAATTTCATGTGACCTCTGGTCCTGTAGAAGCGAAGAAAGCGTAAAGGGCAATGCTTTTTCTTCGTTATACGTTGGAATGATGATATACAGCATAAGCGTCTATTATGTGGTTGTGACCAACCATGGGGGAAGGAATTGTTGTTGAATCGCGAGATAATCTCGAGGATCTTCCTCGATCTCCTCAAAGAGGTCTTTTAATCCCAAGATCATGGCGTGGGATAACTCAAGATAGGGGACAGCCTTTTCATTAAGTTCTTCTTTCGTCAGACGGTCGTTGGCCATGGCCTGCTCTAGCACTCGCTCTCCAAAACCATGATGGGCCGCCTCCTGGTACAGTAAGATTTTTCGCAGGCGTCGAAACGGTGCATGGCGTTTTTGTAGTCCATCTTCGATTTTGGACAATATCGCTTCCCCCAGGCTTTCTAAAATCACTTGCTCCGCAAGGAGCGACTCATAAAAATCCTTGCGGTTAAGCGTGTCCGTCACTAGCGTGGAGTATTCCTCAAAAGGTTGTAAGGTCGTGGGTCGATTTCGATACCTTGGCGCGATCCATCTGCCGGCAGTCTGAAAGAGCGTGGCATGAAACGCTTCCTGTTTAGCTTGCCCTTTTAAGAATTGTCGCATCTTGCTTGTCGGGGCCATCGCAGCTTGTGCCGTGGCACACTTGTGTGCCAGCCGTTCGCCTATTTCTAAAAAATACAGGAGTTCCACTATGGGCCGACGTTCTTGATGATTAACCAGCATGGAGAGCACCTGTAGGAGTCACAGATTGAGGAGTTTGGAATGCCTCAAGGGGATGCCAGAGAGCCGAGCCAATGACCCTACTGCACAGCATGTTGCATGATGATTTGTCGGAGCAGGAGCGAATGGAGGCCTTGTCGAATTTGGCCACAATGTCTGGCAGGGACGTATCCAAGAGATTGCCGGCATGCTTGAGGGCGAGACAGGGCGCCACATTGCCTGAAGCATCGATCGCAATGCTGTATTTTCCTGCATCGCAACTTGCCAAAGATTTCCCATCTAACCAATCGATGTTGTCTCGAAGATAACGGCGAAAATACCCGGGTGGCACAAGGCCGGAATCAAGAATTTCTTCAAAGACCTTCCTGGCTACAGGGCGAGGGTACTGTAACGTCAAATCAACCTTCCCATAACGATCAACGTCCCAATGGTATGCTCCAATGACCGGAATGAATCCGCGTGCACGAGCAAACCGAGCGATGTCGATGGCATCGTGGCGGTTGAGGTTACTGACAATACAGGTGAGATACCTTGGGTGTGGGTAATTCTTAAGAAGCTTGATGCCGTGTAACACTTCAGATAATTGGTCCCGACCGCGAATGCGCTGATACCGTTGGCGATCCAGTGTATCCACGCTAATCGAAATACTCACTTGTAGCAAGATCAACCGTTCAACAAGAGTTTCAGTGAATTTGGTGCCGTTTGTAATGAGCGTAAGGTGGAAGCCTAGGTCCGCCAGGTCTTCAAGAATCTCCGGGAGGTCGCGTCGCACTAAGGGTTCTCCACCCTGTACAAAAAGGAAGCGGAGCCCTTCTTGGTAGAGATGAGAAAACACACGGCGAATTTCTCTCCGCATCATTTCATAACGACCTTCATTCAAGGGCAGGTCACAATAGCCACAAGCGGAATTGCATCTAAGACATACTTCAAAAATAGCCAACAGGGGACGACACACATACAAATTGGCTAGGGGCTTTGTGAGTTGACGAATCCAGCGCATGGGTGGATTAGGGATGATTTTTGATGAATCTTGGCGTTTCCTGAGGTCGCTCTTCCAAATCCCCGTTGTTACAACTTTGGGGGAATGCCGTTTAAATTCCAATCGTAGTCCAAGAATTTTACAGTATAGTTCGTGGTCCGTAGTTCATGGGCCAGCGCTGAGTCCTGAACAAATTGGCTAACATAATTGGTGAGCGAACCCGAATGAGCTACGAAGTCTTCCGTGAACCAATCGAAGATTTTTGAAAGGTAGGCTACCTTTTCTTCACGATCGAATCGATTTCGAGTAGGATCGTTTATAAACCGACTGGCGCTATCATTGAGTTGCTCATTCAGCTTGGCCGGAGAATAGACCCACGATCGAAGCTTAGGGCAAGATTTCGACGCACACACAATGGCAAAGTGCATGCGGGGCTCGTGAAATTCTTTGATGAGAATAGCTTGCTCCAGGTCATACAAATTCAGGGACTCCCCACCGACCTGATACTTCTGTCCAATAAAATATCGCCACTGGCCGAATTTGGTCCGTGGTGAGTAGCCATTCAAAATGCCCTTGATTGCAAAGGCGTTATACGCGTTAATCCAAAACGCCAATCGATCGTCTTTCGTGGGAAGGGTGTTGGGATCCAGACGATCGAGTTGAAAAATATAGGCTTGGAAACGCGCATCCTTGGCGATTTGTGAATACTTCACTACTCCCTCGGAAACGTGACTCTGCAAAACCTCGTTAAAGTTCTTATGGGAAAATTCTTGAAATCTCAGCGGTTGCTCAGGATGGAAGGAACGAGGAACGGTTGAGCAGCCTGTAAAAAGAATCAAAGCAATGACTATGGCGCCCAAATTGTTCATGACGTTTTTAAAAGAAGCCCTTCATGTGACGTCTCCATCTTGATGCTGGGTAGTCTTTCCATTGTAAGGATTGTTACAGAGATCGGGTGTAAGAATCCTACGAGGGGCTAAGTTGAAAAAGAAGAGGTCGGAGATTGTATGTCGTCACCCCAAGTTGGACACATGGCATCCTGACAAATCTAGAACGCCTAAATACGTAAGAGCCGATCGTTAACCGCCTGCAACATATGGAGTGATCGCCTCCTCCTTTTTTCCTCCAACCTTCACCCCAGCGTCTGCCATCCCTGACCCTCAAGGGAGCGCAACCATGTCACTCTTATACGTGCGGGTAGGAAAACGCTACGAGAAATGCTGTTTTCGAGTACTTGTTGCTAGAAAAGTTGGTAGGGATTGCACGGGCTCAATTTTGTCATGATTTTACTCCACCTATCGGAATTCCTCTGATTCCCCAATGGGGTAAACTTTTCAATAAAACCAGGACCTTCCTAAAAATTCCCACGTAAAGAGCAGAGTTGGAGAAAAGATCAAGCTTCGCGGAAGATCACTCTGGCAGAGACAATTAGCATTCGCCAAAGGCACGTTCTCACGCATGAGGTTCTTTCCCTTTGAAAAATTTCTCCTCTAAGACAAGACTTTATCTGACCTCTTACACGTTCCTGAAATCTCAATGGAGCTCATAATTCGGTTCATATGATCCCCGTGTTTTTCATAATTTTCTCTATTATTGCCCGTAAATGAAAAATTCCAGGTATCCATGCCACAGAGAATCGTAAACGTACTCCCGTAACCCTGCGCCCCCTTATCAATATCCTTAAACTCAATTGTTGGATATCCGGCTATGCTTTTCTCTTGGATCTTTCCATAAGAATTAATCGCCCCCCGTTTTTTGGCTTCAGCAAAAAAGTATTGCTTTTCCTGAATTAAAAAGTGAGGAGTTGGTTCTGCCACAAAACGTTCTTTCGATATCAACACACGATAGGCAGGGAGATCCAACAAAACATCAAGGGCGACGACCGATGATTGAGAATTCCCCATACCTTTCATTTGGGCGTTGAGCATACTTCGAATTTTTTCGGCACTCGAAGAACTCATAATCTTCAAATCTGATGAGTATCGAAAAGACAACCCGCCGCTCTCGTGTTTTCGTAACCCACTTTCTCCAAAACTGGTCGAAACCGTCGGAAATGCCAAACCCATATAGACGGCAACGAACCCCACCGTCACAAGCAACCGAATAATTCTCATCTTACTTTATTTCCCCAAATCGCATGTAGGTACAGTCCAAAACAGCCTGGAAGTGACTGTCCCCTCTATAAGAAAAAATGCCTCCTATTCATAAACAAGCTAGAATGGCTCTTCCTTCTTTGCATGCAAAAGATCACACATTTATCTTTGGCCATATTTTTCGAAATACGTACACCCTGGAGCAAATCCCTTTTCGCATGCTTGCTGAAAATACGATTGGGCACGCCCCTCACCCTTAGGCACGCCATAGCCATTGCCATACATAGCCCCAAGATTCACGCAAGCCCCGCCATAACCACCATCACACCCCTTTTGAAAGAACTTTATCGAAGCCAAAGAATCTTGTTTCACTCTATCCCCGACAGCATACATGGTGCCTAGATTACTACATCCAACATTACTCTCTAACTCACAAGCTTTCTTGTAAAACCGGACAGCTTCGCTGAGGTTTCGAGGAACTCCTCTCCCCTCATGGTACATAATACCGATCTCGTTGCACTTGGCGGCATCTCCTTTTCCGCATTTTTCCTGAAAATGCTGCACTTTGGGTGAGAGATTCAAGACATGAGTATTTTCCTCATGGCCTGGACTTTTGGCTATGGATACCCCCAGGGAAACTGTCAATGAAGCATGAAGTATGATGATGCAAAGAAAAACCCACCATGATGGTCGTTTCATCAATATTGTCCTCCACATGCCATAAACTATTCCTTTGTGCGGCCCAACCTTATTAGCAAAGGCTTCTCTTCCATCATGATCAATTGGGCAACTCACTAGGGATTTCCAACTTCACGACATGAGGGTAAATTGAAGCCACTTGGCATCAATCCTTACGCACATACCGCTTCCTGCAAAATTTGGAACGCCTGAGTCTGTAAAATCCGATAGTTGACTGTCTGTACCAGGTGGCGGCCAAAACAAAACAGGTGTTGCGGTAATCCACTGAGTGTGAGAAAGCGTTGAGTCTGAGCGGTGGAGTGTAACTGATCCGCTCCATTTTTTCCTACCAACCTTCACGCCACTGTCTGATTATAATGGTCAGGGGAATTTGAACAATGTGTTGGAGTAAGATAAGTGGATCCAATTGGTCAACGAACCAAGAAGGAGTCCACCATGTCCAAACGGAAGCGGAGACACTACGATGCCAATTTTAAGGTGCGAGTGGTGCTGGCCACCCTCCAAGAGGGGAAGACCTTGGCCGAGTTAGCCAGCGAATTTGACGTGCATCCCAATCAGATCCGGAACTGGAAGGCAGAGTTTCTGGAAAAGGTGGCTGGTGTGTTTAGTGGGAACAAGGCTGACCAGGACATGCTTAGAAGCTTGCAGGAGGAACGAGATAGCCTGCACCAGCGGATCGGCCAACAAAGTATGGAGATCGAATTTTTAAAAAAAAGCTTACAGAAACTGAACCTGCTGTAAGAAAGACCATGGTGGAACCGGCTGCGGGACTCTCGATCACGAAGCAGTGTGAGTTGTTATCCATTTCCAGGGGGCGGTTCTACTATCGTCCTGGTGAGTGGCCCGAGGGGGACCTCACACTCATGGAGAAACTGGATGAACTCTTCACGGAGGATCCCACCCGAGGCACACGTCGTCTGAGTCAGGCGCTGAAGAAGCGGTTTGAGCTCATGGCTGGACGAGACAAAGTGAGGCGATTGATGCGCAGCATGGGGATGGCGGCTATTTATCCCAAGAAGAATCTCTCAGCGGCCAACCCCTCACATAAAAAGTACCCCTACTTGCTTCGAGGAGTGGCCATCACCCATCCCAATCAGGTGTGGAGCACGGATATCACGTATGTGCGCTTGCACAAGGGCTTTGTGTATCTGACGGCTATTATCGATTGGTATAGCCGCTATGTCCTCGCTTGGAAACTGTCCACGACACTCGATCGGCGCTTTTGCATCGAGGCGTTACAGGAAGCCCTGGCGACCTATGGGCAACCAGAGATCTTCAACACGGATCAGGGGTGCCAGTATACGAGCGAAGAATTTACCGGCATTCTCACATCAAACCAGATTGCGATCAGCATGGATGGGAAAGGTCGAGCCTTAGATAATGTCTTTGTCGAGCGGCTGTGGCGAACCGTGAAACAAGAAGAAGTCTATTTGAAGGGCTATCGAAATGTCGCCGAGTGCCGTGAAGGGTTACATGCCTACTTTGAGCGGTACAACACGCGGAGAGAGCATCAATCCCTCAATTATCACTATCCAGCAGAAATCTATTTTGGAGACATTGTGCTGAAGAAGGCCGCATGATGAAAAGAGTCCACTTATCGAACACCAAACAACTGTTTGACTTTCCCGCCCCCTTTACACAGAAATCGATTCTACGGGCCTAGGAGAACTGTTTATTTGGTATCACAACCTTAGAGCCCTTGCACTCCAGTTTAGTGTCGTGAAACCCCAATCGTATATTCTGAATAATATAGACTGGTCACTCCTTTCCGAGGTTGTACCCGTATTTGAGTCTGAGACGGAGGCCGAGAAACACGCTAATCTATTTCTTAAGGTTTAGCCATTCCTCTCTCGCATCAGCGTATTTCATAAATTCCTCAAGTAGCCCTGCTTTCATTCTTAATGAAATAACGGTCTTTGGCGTGGGACCAGTGTGAATATATCCCTGGCCACCAATACCGGACGCTGGAAGACGGGCAATTATTGTTCAAACGCCGCATTGGCTTTAGTTTAATCGGAAGGGGTACCGTAGCGAAGCTTTTTTGCTCCCAAGTGTATACAATTGGTTATAAGGAATGAGTAAGGAAGCTTTGATTAGATTTTTGCTTCGTTCATTGGTAAATGGGAGTGTTAAATAGTAATAATTTACAAGGGCATATAAGCCCATTGAAACCTTGGATATCAGAAGCTTTGGGGCGGTTAAAAAAGTTCACCAAGCAAGACCGCGCATAGCTTGATTCATCCCGAAGGGTGACACGCTTGTTTAGCGCGAAGAGCGTACTTCTAGTACGTGAGCACGGCAAAATGGTAAGAACGCCGCTGGCGGCATTTTTTAACAAGTACTAGATGTAACGGTATAAAAAAAGGAGGGCGAAGGCATGGCGACTGGCCTACAAAAAGGAGTGCTCAGTTTAATTATTGTTTCAACTCAATGGGCTTGTATGCAGTCGGTACCCGAATACCGGTTCACGGCAGCCTTTAGTCCGGAAAAACTTGAGCAAGATAAGGAAGAATGCCGGTCAGCCCAACGAGCTGCCGGAAACAATGAAAATAAAATCGAAAAATGCTTAGAAGCCAAGGGGTGGGTAGTCATTGAAAAAGAAGTACCTACGGAGCATTCAGCTGGTATTGAGGATAATTCCACATCGAATTGAGAATTTCCGATTCATGGACTCTACTAAAGGGTGGGGAATGAAGTTGTTGGCTTATTAAAAGATGGTAACTGCCACTTACAAAGGCAAAATCTTCAAGCAGTGTTTGTAGGATCTCAGTCCCAACTTAGTATAAATGTTTGAAAAATAGGCGATTTTTCCATTGGGAAGTAACTGAACTTCCAGGGGAAGAATGGAACTCTTAGCTAAAAGGCTGTCATCACCTGAATGACTAAGTTCGCTGCAGTTGGGTATCGCCTCAGCCTGTCTTTGTGATGGGAGGCGGTCCCTTGTATGCGAATAAGCAGGGCTTCTCGATGCTTATCACAAGAAAGGTAGTGCTTTCATTGAGAATGGGCTCTGTTTCCCTAGGGAACGTTTTTCCCCTATTGGGTAAGGTCTGCATAGTGCTGAAACGTCAAATCCAAATCTAAATCCATAAACGCGATCTAATCGATTGATTTCTTCACAGTTTTTCTAAGCGAATTTCCCCATCTCCTTGAATTCATGAAGCTTGATTTGATGGCACGGTGGTTGCTCAAGAATTTTCTTGAGGGCATTTGGATCGTTCGTCGGTATGGAAAAGATTGTAGGGGCTGAGCGAGTCAAAAGGGGGTAATGCATATGTTGGTTCTCACAAGATGGGAAAGAGAAATCCGAATATTATTGTTGTCGGGACGTTTTGATAAAGCTGCTCGCGTGCCTGTGGAAACAGCCCTAGCGGAGGGAGAAGGTCGTCCGTGTAAACAGGTGATTCTTGATTTTTCAAGAGTGTCTTCCATGGATAGTGCGGGTATTGGAAAGCTCTTATTGCTGTATTACTCACTTCGAAAAAAAGGAGTCGCTCTGACGGTGTTAAATCCTCGTCCGGTGGTTGAAGAATTGCTGGATGTGGTGCATTTAGGGACTCTTATTCCTATTGTGCAACAAAAATCAGATGTTCGGTCAGTGGCGTAGGAACGTTTTGTTTGATTTTTGAAAATGGATTAAGTTGTCCAAATAAACTACCGAAAAGATTGGCCAGTTATGAATTCAGGGCCAACTCAACCTTCCCGTAAATCTCCTATGCATATCATTACTCTTGGGCCGCGCTTAGACACGGAGGCGGAGCATCTTCTAGAGTCAGCCGTCTATCAAGCCCAAGAGGCTAAAGGCCGGCATATTCTCCTGAATCTACAAGCGTTAACGACGATTGATAGCCGGGGGTTAGGAAAACTCTTTTTAACGTACCACCATCTCAATCGACAGAAGATTCGTTTGAGTATGGTGAATCCGCGGCCGATGGTTCGGGAAATGTTGGAGTTTGTAAATTTTCCTAAGCTTGTCCCTATTTATGACTCTATGGAGGAGATCGTGGGTCCAGAGGATACGGTGATGGAACAGCCAAGACTTCATTCAAGTACCCTGCATTAGACGTATCCCCCTTCCTAATTGATAGGAGCATCCCCGTTTTACCTATTGACTGAGAACAACCTGAAGCTTCATCAATTCCATGCTTAGTATAGGGAATGAACAAAATAGGCCGTCTAACATGTATAGAATCTAAAAATCGATAAAATCCTGCACAATTGGCTTAAGATGGCAGAAAACAGAGCCGATGAATATAGGCATAGAATGTAGATTCAGTAAAGGAGTAGTCTATATGTATATTAAAACCGGCCCAAAAACTACCGAGGGATCGTCACGAACGTTGTTATTTCATCAGGATCCAGATATCCGTTTGGATGCCGCCATTCAACTTGGTGGGCAAACGACAGGGGTGTCCGGTCAACGCTTGGCACTTGAGGCTTTGACCACTGCTCTGGAAGATCCTTGCGCCACTGTTCAAGAGGCTGTGTTGCAATCTTTGATGCGAATGAGTGTCAAGGACAGCTAGAATTTTCTTTGACTGTTAGGGAAGGGGCGAGCCATGCCCCCCTTCGTTAACGTTCCTTTCATTGACTTCTATTTTCTTCTCTCCCTAAAATCCCGACCGACCTGAAACTGTTATTCTGTCCGAACAAAGAGATTCTTTCTTTTGTCATCCTCTGTTGTGCTCCAGAATGTGGTGAAAACTCACGGCCAGGTTGTCGCCGTTGACCACATTTCCCTGCGTGTTGAGAGTGGAGAGTTCTTTTCACTTTTAGGTCCCAGTGGATCGGGAAAAACGACCCTCTTACGGTTAGTTGCGGGATTGGATAGTCCGGATTCCGGAACGATTGCCATTCAAAAGCGAATCGTCAATGCTGATCCTCCGCATGCTCGTCCCGTCAATATGGTTTTTCAGCAATATGCGTTATTTCCCCATATGACCGTGCGGGAGAATATTGCTTTTGGGTTGAAAATGCAGCGTAAGGCAAGACTTGAAGTTGAGAGAGCAGTCGAGTCTATGGTTGCGCTCGTGCGGTTAGAAGGGAAAATGGAACGGTTCCCTGGACAACTTTCGGGTGGCGAACAACAACGAGTCGCCTTGGCTAGAGCTCTTGTGAATCGTCCCGTGGTTTTGCTGCTGGATGAACCTTTGGCTGCGCTTGATCAGCAGTTACGACAGGAGATGCAAATAGAACTCAAGCGCGTGCAACAAGAAGTGAACGCCACATTTATTTGTGTGACTCATCAGCAGGATGAAGCCCTTATGCTTTCAGATCGGATCGGGGTGATGAACAATGGAAGGCTTCTGCAAGTGGGGACGCCACAAGAAATTTATGGAAAGCCAATCTCTTCGACCGTCGCCAGGTTTATTGGCCTCTCGAATTCTTTTTCCGGCGTGGTTACCCGGAGAGAAAAAGATCTCTGCTGGATTGAGAAAGAACATTTCCCCCTGGTCGTGGCCCGTTGTCCAGAAGGGCTTGATCTCGGTCCTGCTATGGTTATGGTCCGGCCTGAGGATATACATATTGCTGTTGGTCAACCTCAAAGAAAATATGAGAATACCCTTCCGGCTGTGGTGCACCATGTGGCGTTCCACGGTCATGAGGTTTTGTATCAATTTCGTCTGGAGAATGGTGCAACGTGGACTGCTCGAGTGTCGAATGCCGATGCCCATACTCGTTCCTTATCCATTGGCCAACCACTTCATATTCAGTGGGCCACTCATGAAGGTTATGCTCTTTCTGATTAATTGGATCGATCCTTCATTCTTGTGAATCACTTGTCTTCCCAATCCTTGCCTGTATCGGTTATTTCCACTTTTTGGCTGGCACTTTTCTTTTTACTCATATTCTTTTTTCTCCCGTTACTCGTGGTGTTTGGGGTGAGTTTCGCGAGCCGGGGTCTCTATGGCGGGGTTGAATGGATCCTAACCTGGGATAATTATCGACGATTAGCGGACCCGTTGATTGGTGTGATTTTCTTTCGATCGTTGATTTTTGCAGCTATGACGACGATGGTTTGTGCGATCATTGGCTTTCCCTTAGCCTATGTTGTCGCCCGAGTTTCCCCTGGCTGGCAGTTGGTGTGGTTGACGTTAGTGATGATTCCATTTTGGACCAATTTTTTGGTGCGAACCTATGCATGGATTCTGATTTTACGGGCTGACGGGTTGGTGAATGGGTTTTTGCTTACGCTAGGGATTCAATCGGAACCCCTTTCGCTATTGTTTACTGACTTTGCGGTGGCCCTTGGGTTGATCTATGGCTATCTCCCATTCATGGTATTGCCGTTAATCGTGGCCATCGAACGTATTTCTCCAAGATTAGAAGAAGCAGCCTCCGACTTGTATGCGTCGAGGGGTGCTATGTTCCGATATGTGGTTCTTCCATTAAGCAAGCCAGGTTTTATGGCCGGAGGAGTCCTGGTTTTCATTCCCTCCCTTGGGGCATTTATCACTCCCTATATATTGGGCGGAGGACAAAAAATGATGATCGGTACCCTTATTCAGCAGGAATTTCTTGTGTCCCGCGATTGGCCTTTTGGTTCAGCCCTTTCCTTCGGGTTGATGGGAACGGCGTTGATACTGTGGTTTCTGGTCAATAGGACATCTTTAGGAAAGAATGTGACATGAGATCATTGCCAAAACCTATTCTTCTCGCTGGATTTATGGTGCTACTGTTTTTATACCTGCCCGTGATTATATTGATTGGGTTTTCTTTTAATGCTTCAACCATGGGAGTAGCATGGAAAGGATTTTCTGTACAATGGTATGAAAATTTGTTGGCCGATCCTTCCATAGTCGAGGCAACGCTCAATAGTCTTATTATTGCGCTGATATCTACGGCCCTTTCCCTTCTTTTGGGGCTTGGTGCAGCCATTGGGTTGGAGAAGCGACGCGGTCTCCGTGCCTCCTGCATGAACACTCTGATTCTCTTGCCCTTGGTGATTCCTGAAATCTTAATGGGCGTCGCGTTATTAATGCTATTTGTGATGCTGCAAGTTCCCTTGGGCTTTGGTTCCATTATTATTGGGCATATGGTCTTTAATTTGCCTTTGACGGTCGTCATTCTTCGAGCGCGACTACGCAAATTCAATCCGGCTTGGGAAGATGCTGCCCGGGACCTAGGGGCCACATCATGGAATGTCCTTACGTCTATTACTCTTCCAATGCTACGTCCGGCGATTGTGGGGGCCGCCCTCCTTAGCTTTACGGTCTCATTGGATGATTTTGTGGTCACCTTTTTTGTTGCTGGACCGGGCTCAACGACCCTTCCACTTAAAGTATTTTCCATGATTAAAACGGGGATTACTCCAGAAGTAAATGCGTTATCGGCGATCCTAGTTGTGGTCTCTATGGCCTTTGTGGGATTGTCGTGGTTGTTTCAACAAGAGGTTCCTTCCTCATTTTTGAAGAATGATTCATCCTCCTAATCCCATCATGCGCCTGTTCTTTGCGCTCGTTTTATTGGTAGCCGGCTCTCAGTTTGTGGGATGTTCTGAGCCATCATCGCCAGAACCTTCAAGAAAAGCTGGTCCACAAAAGCTCTATTATTTTACATGGTCAGACTATGTTGATTCGAAAATTATGGCTGACTTTGAAGCCAGTCGTGGGGTGCAAGTGGTGGTCGATACGTTTAGCAGTAATGAAGAATTATTAGCCAAAATCCAAGCCGGGATGACCGGCTATGATGTTGTTGTGCCTTCGGATTTTATGGCCGGCATTATGGGGCGCTTAGGCCTCTTGGCGGAATTAGACTTATCACGGATTCCGAATGTGCAAGAATTAGAAAAGCATTTGGCTCAATTGCCATTTGACCCAACGCAAAAATTTTCCATTCCTTATCTATGGGGTACCGTCGGCATTGGGTATAACGCGAAGGTTATTTCTGAAGTTCCGACGACCTGGAATGTGTTGTGGAATCCAGAGTATTCGGGGCGTATTAGTATGTTGAATGATCAACGAGAAGTGTTTGGATTGGCACTACGTGCCTTAGGGTATTCTTTAAATAGTCGAGATCGACAGGCTATTCAAGAAGCGAAAGACCGACTCATCAATCAAAAGCCATTGGTGAAGGTCTATACGAGTGAGCAGTTTGATCAGTTGTTGGTGTCTGGGGACGTAGTGTTGGCCCATGCCTGGGGTGGTCCTGTGGCACGGGCGATGAGGGAAGATTCGTCCATTCGGTATGCTATTCCAGAGGAAGGAGGTACGATCTGGGCCGATTGCATGGCGGTGCTCGCGACTTCGAAGAATAAAATGCTGGCCATGGATTTTATCAATTATTTATTAAGTGAGAAGGTTGCCCTCCAGACTTCCCAGCGATTGTTGTTTGCTTCAGCAAATCGCCATGTCCGTCATCAATTGCCCCCTGAAATTCGAAATAATATTGCTGTGTATCCTCCTGATGAGGTTCTTTCCAGAATGGAATGGATGGAAGATGTTCAAGAGGCCATTCGTGAGTATGACCGGGCATGGACCGAACTGAAAGTTCACTAGGGGACAAACCGGGTTTTTGTGTTAGTAGTTAACAAGCTCTGACCTTCGCTTGACCGTTTTGGGCATCTGCCACTAGACTAAATCAAACAATGTTTTTGATTTGAGACTCACGAAAGGGCATTTCATGATTCAGCAAATATTGTGTCGTATTCAAATTATCTTCGTTCTGGCGGTAATGCTTCTCCTTGGAAGCGGGGTTGTGCAGGCCGGGACGGGGGGGCACCATTCTTATACATTTCTGACTCAGCTTCCCTACGAGCCACCTCCACAGCCAGAATATACTCCTGGAGAAGATGCGACACCGGCGCCAGAACATTTAACCGAGCAAGAACAGAAACGGTTGGAGACTCTATTGCCGTTATTAGATGGAAATCAGGAGTTGTGGGCGATAGGAGAATTTGTGCATTTTGGCCAACATTCAGTTCCACATTTAATTAAAGCGCTGAAAATGCCTGGCTCTCGAATTCGATTCAATGCGGTCGAAACCCTATCCATGATTAAGGATCCCTCCGCCGTCCCGGCTTTAGTCGAAATAGCGTTAGATCCCAATGAGGAACCCAAAGTTCGATCACATGCACTTCGAGTGGCGACTCGCTTGGATCCAAACCAGGTGATTCCGGCCATTGAAGGTATGGCGAAAGATCCTAATTCCACCATTCGGAATACAGCCGTATTTGAAGCTCGGTATGTGCATCGTAAGGAAGTATTGCCCATCATCATTGGCGTGATTCCTGATCCCGAGCAATATGTGTCGATTACGGCGCGTGATTCGTTTTGGATCCTTACCCGGTTTAGTGGTCCCATTCATGATTGGGAAGTTTCGACTCCGGAAAAGCGAAAAGAATGGGCCAAAGAATGGTGGACATGGTGGGAGGAGAATAAAGGTCGATTTGATAGCAAGCCGGCTCCTGGTTCCTCGCTTGAATCTCCAGCTAATTTGGATGTCAGCTAAGGAAAGTTCATCAATACCGGTCCAATCTGCGAATTCAATTTCCGAAAAGATAGTAGTTGGGATCTAAACGTCGCTAATAAGGAGTATTGTGGTATGGCCGTGCTACCGATTGCAAAAATAGGAAATCCCATTCTTCGACAAATAGCCAACCCTGTCGATCCTGCTTCAATAGGTAGTCGATGCTTCCAGGAATTTCTTGATGATATGTTTGAAACCATGGTCCATTACGAAGGAATTGGGTTGGCCGCTCCACAAGTGGCTCAATCCGAACAAGTCGTCGTCATGGAATGTGAAGGGAGCAATGGCATTCCCAAAACTGTCCTCATTAACCCAAAAATTGTATTTTACGGACCGACCCAAAGTGAAATGTGGGAAGGATGTTTGAGCATTGATAATATGCGAGGGAAAGTCATTAGGCCGTCCATGGTGCGTGTGCAGGCCTATGATCGTCAGGGCGTCCTACAGGACATCGAAGCCAATGGTCTCTACGCGGTGTGTATCCAGCATGAGATGGACCATCTTCTTGGGAAATTGTTTATTGATCGAATGACGGACATGTCTACCCTGACGCAGTTGGAAGAATTTGATGTTTATTGGAAGGAAGAGTCTGCCAGCGTGATTTAATGATTCAAATGCCGCCCACCCAATTATCCTATCTATCTACCAAATTAGTGAGAATTAAGACAGCCCTTTCCCAGGTTTCACAATCTGCAAAAGAATACGTTTTGTGAGTCCTTTGTGAAATCACTGCTTCGTTTTTTGACCTATCTACGCCCCTATAAGGGGTTGGTCGGTCTCACATTTTTCTTTGCCGCTCTGACCACTGGGTTGGAACTGCTCCCCCCATGGCTGATTAAAATCGTGATTGATGAGGTGCTTCCTCATGAAAACGTAGAGTTGTTGTCATGGGTGCTGATAGGACTGGTTTTGGCCTATGGGCTGAAAAATCTGTGCAATTCACTTCGCATTCGATTTAATAATATGCTTGAACAACGAGTGGTGCATCGTCTTCGTCAGGAGGTGTTTGAGGCCTTACAGGGTTTATCGTTGACCTATTATGAAAATCGGTCAACCGGTGAGATCATGTCGCGAGTGGTGAATGACACTGAACCTGTCCAGCGCATTTTTATCGATGGATTTGAGGGTATGCTCACGGCTACCCTGACGTTAGTAGGAATAACAACCATTTTATTTGTGATGAACTGGAAATTGGCATTCCTCGTCTTGATTCCCATTCCTATTTTGGTAATTGGAGGCGTGTATTTCACCCGCCGTGTTCATCGGTACTATGGGGAAATTCGACAACATGCGGCGGAGCTGAACGGCTATCTCCAAGACGCGTTGTCAGGAATACGGGAAACAATGGGGTTTAATCGACAACCCTATGAGCGATCCCGTTTCCAAGACATGTCGCAACACTATAGCCAGGCCAACCTAAAAGCGATGTATCTCTGGTCGGTGTATTCTCCAGGGATGATTTTTGTTGGAAGTCTTGGAACGGTTCTCATCGTGTGGTTTGGTGCGGGAGAAGTCATGGCAGGACGACTGACCACTGGGGAGTTGGTCATGTTTTTGTCGTATCTGGTGTTATTTTATACCCCCGTGAACCAAATTCATTCAGTTAATCATTTGTTACAACATGCTTTGGCGGCAGGAGAACGGGTCTTTGATGTCTTGGATGCGAAACCAGCGGTGCCGGATCAGGGGACGCTTCGACCTCAAGAATCCCGATTCTTAGGGAAGGTCGAATGGAAAAATGTCAGCTTCGCCTACCGTGTAGATTCGCCTGTTTTTATCAAATTATCCTTGTGTGTCTCACCTGGCGAACATGTGGCGCTTGTGGGACCGAGTGGGGTAGGAAAAAGTACCCTCATGAAGCTCCTCTTTCGTTTCTATGATGTCGGGGCAGGGGCCATTGAATTGGATGGCTATGATATTCGAGATCTCCCGCTCTCCACATTACGGGATCAAATTGGATTTGTTCAACAGGAACCCTTTTTATTCAATGGAACCGTGCGAGCGAATATAGCCTATGGAGATTTAACGGCTTCGCGGGAACAGATAGAATCGGTGGCCAAGGCTGCCCAAGCTCATGCGTTTATCCAAGCCCTTCCCGAAAGCTATGACACTTGGATTGGTGAACGGGGTGTAAAGTTATCCGTTGGTCAAAAACAACGAATGGCCATAGCCCGTGTGTTATTAAAAGATCCGCCTATTGTTATTATGGATGAGGCTACGTCGAACATTGATACCGAGACCGAGGTGGATATACGAATCGCGATGGAGGAGTTGATGCGGGGGCGTACGACCTTCATTATTGCTCATCGGTTGTCGACTTTACAATCCGTCGATCGAATTGTGGTGCTAGATAGTGGAACCATTATTGAAGAAGGGGATCATACGACTTTGCTGGCCAAAGGCGGCCTGTATGCTGGCTTGTATGAGGCCCAATTTCATGTCTAATGCTCTGATCACGTGGTCCAAGAATGGGGAAAAACAACCTGGGATGCCCCATCTGTCATAAGCCGGTGGCCTGGGAAGGTAATGTGTTTCGGCCTTTTTGTTCTGAACGTTGTCGACTGATTGATTTGCAAGGATGGCTTGGTGAACGCTATCGTATCCCTCAAGATGAAAGTCATGATCCGGATGATCTCAAGGAATCAAATGGTCATTGGGGTTCGGATATTGATCATTCCTGAGTCAAACGTACGCCATGCCTAAAGTTATTACTGCCAGACGACAAGAAGATGAGACGGAGAAGGCCCAAGAGTTTATCCGTACTTATATTTTATTCCCTGCCAGCCTTTTGGGCCTCATTGCCATCCTCGTGGGAGTGGTGGCCTTGGGATATCAATTATTTCAGGGGCAATATGGGTGGGAGACATTTACCTATAGCTCGGCATTGCTGATTGCTGGGGTCTTATTGGGGTTAGCCCAGACGAAGTATCAACAGTATCTCCTACGGGAATTTCCAGGCTACTTTGCCAATCGAATGAAAGCGTTCACGCAACGTTCGGTACGAAAGGCGAAGAAAACGGTTTCAGATGTGACGATTGAACATCGTGGGCGTGGGCTCGTATTTTTGTGGTATTTCTTAGGTTTTGTCGCGTTATTGACTCTGGCAGGAATCTGTGTGTGGACTGGATTTTTGCATCCCGTTGCGGCATTTGCCTTGCCATGGGCGGGCTACTTTTGGGCCAAAATGTTTTTCTGGAAAGGCCTGGTTTTGCCACCCGGAAAAAAATGAAGAGGGGGAATGTTGAAAACAAATGACCCACCATTCAGGATGGAATAAGCAAGGCAGCGTTCGTGCCACAACGGTGTGACCCTGCGGGATCAATCAAGCAATCCCGTGCTCACGTACTCAACGTACACTCTGCGCGCCAAACAAGCGTGTCACTCTTCGGGATGAATCAAGCCATTCGCGGCCTTGCTGGGCGGTTTTTGTTGACCATTCTGGAGTGCCCCCCGAAAATTGGCCACCTGATATGTTAGGTTTTCCTCAACCGGAGGAGGACCAGCATGAAGAAGAA
>Ga0224497_10001033_pt1 | contig 18304 bp, 15 predicted proteins | sample SF_Jul11_sed_USG_4_FD_167970 | JGI IMG/M metagenome (GOLD analysis project Ga0224497, IMG submission 167970) | Sediment microbial communities from San Francisco Bay, California, United States - SF_Jul11_sed_USGS_13 | ecosystem: Environmental > Aquatic > Marine > Sediment | place: USA... | reverse complement strand
GGGTGGCTATGGCGGCGCCCCGGGTGGCTATGGCGGTGCCCCGGGTGGCTACGGCGGTGCCCCGGGTGGCTACGGCGGCGCCCCGGGTGGCTACGGCGGCGCCCCGGGTGGCTATGGCGGCGCCCCGGGTGGCTATGGCGGCGCCCCGGGTGGCTATGGCGGCGCCCCGGGTGGCTATGGCGGCGCCCCGGGTGGCTATGGCGGCGCCCCGGCCTATGGTGCACCCGCAGCCGATCCCGATGCCGCTGAAATCGAGCGCCTGAAACAACGCATCAAGAAACTCGAAGAGGCCAGCAAGGCGCCACAGCCCCCTCGCACCGGCGGCTCCCCTGCGCCCGTGCCGCTTACCCCTTATTCCGGTCAGCAGCAATACCTGTTCAAGTAGCTGAACAAAGCGGCGCTTGCTATCGGGCGCCTGCCCCCCGGGGAAGCTGAAACGGCAGCGACACATGCGGCCCGTCGTGCAAGGCACCTTGCTGGTATTGCTGCTGTCGCTGCCGCTACAGGCGCGGGCGCTTCCACCTCTCGCCGATGTCCATGTGCATTACAAGTGGAACCAGGAGGAGGTCACATCAGCCGAGGCGGCCATCCGGATCCTCCTGGACAATAACGTCGAGCTGGCACTGGTTATCGGTACGCCCGCAGAATATGCCCTGAAGCTCCAGCAGCTAGCGCCGCAACGCATTATCCCGATATGGAGCCCCTACCAGACCCCCGGCGACTGGTCGACCTGGGCCTTCGACAAGACCGTCCTGGAGCGTGCTCGCAGTGCGCTTGCCAGCGGCCGCTGGCATGGCATTGGCGAACTGCACCTGATCAGCGGATTTACCCCGGCCTGGGAGACACCGGTCATCAGCGGCCTGGTGAAGCTCGCTGTCGACTACGATATCCCGCTGTTGCTGCACACGGAATACAGCCAGCCACAGCACCTGGACGCACTGTGCCGTTCGCATCCCGAATTGAAAATCATCTGGGCACATGCCGGTGCCGTCCTCACACCCGGACAGGTCACCGACGTCATGGCCGCCTGCCCGGCTGTCTGGACCGAACTCTCGGCACGCGATCCCTGGCGTTATGTGGACAATCCCATAACCGACAAGGACGGCCAACTCCTGCCGGAGTGGCGCCAGCTCGTTGAACGCTACCCGGACCGCTTCCTGGTCGGCTCAGACCCGGTGTGGCCCGTGGAACGCCTCGACAGCTGGGATGAAGCGGATAGCGGCTGGCAGCAGTACGGTCGCTTCTTGGGCTTTCACCGGACCTGGCTGAAGGTCCTGCCGCCCGAACTGGAAGAAAAACTGCGGCTGACCAACGCCCTGCAGCTGTTCGGGAAAGAAGCGACCACGGGGCAATGACCGGACCCTGGTAATTTGTCAACGCCTCCCCGATACAGTAATCTGGTGTCGTCCTAGGTCGCGCACGACGATCAAGATATCAAAACAGGGGGATAAACAAGCATGCTTTCCTATGAACGCCACTTGCTGGTGATCAGCGTGATCGCTGTAGTCATCATCGTCGCCGCGGTCGCGGCAATCTTCCTTGAGATCCCGCTGCCTTTTATGGGCAAAAACTGATCAGCTGCCACGCCGCTGCCCGTCTTAAACATAAGGGACGCAGCGGCCGCCTAGTGTTTCTTGCCAATCAATTCGATGGGGTAGCCGTCCGGATCCTCGATAAACGCAATAATGGTGGTACCGGCATTCATCGGTCCGGCATCGCGGATGACCTTGCCGCCGCGTGACTGCAGTTCCCTGACCGCAACATAGACATCATCGACCTCGATGGCGATATGGCCATAGCCCTCCCCCAGGTCATAGTGGTCGGTATCCCAGTTGTAGGTCAGTTCGATGACGGTGCTGTCGGACTCGTCGCCATAGCCGACAAAGGCCAGGGTGAATTTCCCGTCCGGGTAGTCTTTCTGGCGCAGCAATTTCATCCCCAGCACCTGGGTATAGAAATCAATCGAGCGTTCCAGGTCGCCAACGCGCAGCATGGTATGGAGCAGTCGCATTATATACCCCCGTTTCGCCCTCGCAGCTGAGAGCAGTCAGTGAATGGATTCGGTGCCGGTGAGAAACACGATCCTCGATGGCGGTAGCCCTGATCGGGGAGTGCGCTCTGGCAGCCGTTCGCCTTTACTTGTTACGCCGCGCCGCGATGCGCATGCGCAGGGCATTGAGCTTGATGAAGCCTTCGGCGTCTTTCTGATTATAGGCGCCCTCGTCTTCCTCGAAGGTGGCAATGCGCTCGTCGAACAGGCTGTCGGTGGCCGAGCGGCGACCGACCAGGACGACATTGCCCTTGTAGAGCTTGAGCCGCACCTCGCCGTTCACGTGCTCCTGCGAGGCATCGATCATTTGCTGCAACAGCCTGCGTTCCGGACTCCACCAGTACCCGTTGTAGACCAGGCAGGCATAACGCGGCATGAACTCGTCTTTCAGGTGCGCGGCCTCGCGGTCCAGGGTCAGCGACTCGATGGCACGGTGCGCCTTCAGCAGGATGGTGCCGGCCGGGGTCTCGTAACAACCGCGCGATTTCATACCGACATAGCGGTTCTCTACGATGTCGGCACGGCCGATACCGTTGGCACCGCCCAGCGAGTTGAGCGTCTCCATCACCCGGGCCGGGCTCATGGACTCCCCGTTTATCGCCACGACATCGCCACGTTCGAAACCGAGCTCGATATAGACCGGTTCATCCGGCGCCTTTTCCGGGGACACCGTCCACAGCCACATGTCTTCCTCGGGCTCGGCCCAGGGGTCCTCGAGGATGCCCCCTTCATAGGATATATGCAGCAGATTGGCATCCATGGAATAGGGCGACTTCTTGCCCTGCTTGTGTTCAACCGGGATGCCGTGCTTCTCGGCATAGGCCAGCAGGGTCTCGCGTGAACCCAGTTCCCACTCGCGCCAGGGTGCGATGATCCTGATATCCGGATTGAGTGCATAGGCGCCAAGTTCGAAACGCACCTGGTCGTTACCCTTGCCGGTGGCGCCGTGAGCAATGGCATCGGCACCGGTCTCGCGGGCGATCTCCACCAGGCGCTTGCTGATCAAGGGGCGGGCGATCGAGGTGCCCAGCAGGTATTCCCCCTCGTAGATAGTATTGGCGCGGAACATCGGGAACACGTAGTCGCGCGCGAACTCCTCCGTGAGATCCTCGATATAGATCTCACTGACACCCATCGCCGCCGCCTTGGCGCGCGCCGGCTCGATTTCCTCGCCCTGGCCGATATCCGCGGTGAAGGTCACCACCTCGCAAGCGTAGGTCTCCTCCAGCCATTTCAGAATGACCGAGGTATCGAGCCCGCCCGAATAGGCCAGCACCACTTTCTTGATATCAGACATAGTCAGGGTCCATTTGGATAATAAATTTCACCGCAGAGACGCAGAGAACGCAGAGATAAAGAAGAATATTCTGGTTGATTCGTCATTGCGAGGCGCGAAGCGTCGAAGCAATCTCTCACTCATTAAGCGTACTATCATTATCAGGAGATTGCTTCGCTACGCTCGCAATGACGTGGCATATAAACAATCATAGATTGATCAATGATGATTTGATTATTCCACACTATTTTATCTTTAAGAGTTCTCTGTGTTCTCTGCGTCTCTGCGGTGAATAATGTGTTTCAGGCCTTCGCCTTTTTGCGGCTGCGGCGCAGGCGTGACAGCAGGCGGCGCGCCATGTCGCCAAACAGCTCGGTCTGGGTCGGATGCGGGTGGATCGCCTCGCCCACCTGCTCCAGTGTCAGGTTACCGGAGACCATCATCACGGCCTCGCCGATCAGGGTGTCCGCGTGGTCCGCCAGGAAATGCACGCCCAGCACGCGGTGCGTGGTCTTGTCCGCAACGATCTTGATCATGCCGTGGATCTCGTTATTGATCATCGCCTTGGCGTCGATATTCATCGGCACCTTCACCTCCACGGCATCGATGCCCCGCTCCTTCGCCTGCGTGACCGAGAGGCCCACGAAGGCGGCCTGGGGCCGGCTGAAGATGACGCCACAGTCTTTGTCCTGATCGTACTTCATATTCTCGCCGAGCAGGGTGGCCGCCGTGACCCGCCCCTGCTGCGCGGCCGTGTGCGCCAGCATCAGGCCGCCGATGACGTCACCCAGGGCAAAGATATGCGGCACGCTGGTACGGCAGCGGGCATCGGCCGTGACAATCCCGGCCGTGCTGGCCACGCCCGCAGCCTCCAGGTTCAGTTCGTCCAGGGCCGGACGCTTGCCGGTCGCCATGATGACACGGTCCACGGTGAGGGTACGTTTCTTGCCTTCCGCATCGGTGTAGGCGAGCTTCATCGCGCCCGGCCTGCCGGAGATCCGGTTCACCACGGCAGATGTCTGCAGGTCCAGGCGCGGCTCGTCGACAAGGATCGCCTCCAGGTTCTGCGCGATCTCGGGCTCGACCTCGGCCAGGATGCGCTCCTGTGCCTCCAGCAGGGTGACCTTGCTGCCAAAGTCCTGGAAGATCTGCGCCATTTCCACGCCGATGGCGCCGGCGCCGATCACGGCGAGTTTCTTCGGCGGGCTCTCCAGGGCCCACACGGTGTCCGAAGTCAGTACGCCGCTAGTTTCCAGGCCTTCCCTGGCCCCCGGGATTGGCGGTACGAACGGCGGTGCGCCGGTGGCAATCACGGCACAGCCGAAACTGATGGTCTTCTCCGGTTTGGCCGTCGGGATGGCCGCGCGAGTGTGCGGGTCATCCTGGTTGGTGGAGGTATGAATGGCCACGTGATGGTCGTCAACAAACTGCCCGAAACCGTGTATGTAGACGATCCTGACGCCCTTGTCGGTCTTGAGCGCCATGCCGCCGCGGGTCTCCAGGACGCCACGCCGGGTGTTCTCGAGTTCCTTCCAGACCAGCCGGGCCTTGCTGGTCCCGGTCACACCGAGGTGTGCATCCTCGGCGCGGTCGCGCAGGCGATCGGCCGCTGCCCGCCAGGCCTTGGACGGGATACAGCCACGCCACAGGCATTCGCCACCCGGAAAGGGTGAGTCGTTGATCAGGGCGACCTTCAGGCCTTGGCCAACCAGGTCACGCGCACAGTCTTCCCCGCCGGGTCCGCCACCGATGACCACCACGTCGTAGTCCCAGTCACCCGCGGGTATGGCCGGGCCGCCCGGTCCCATCCAGTCGAATGGCTGCTCGATCAGGCCCTTCAGGGTATAGAGGTATTTCGCGACATCCGCCCCGTTGATGACGCGGTGGTCCGCCGTGATGGTAAAGGCGCTGCCCTTCTCGGTATTGGATGAGATGGCCAGGATGGCCGCCAGTCCCGGCGTGGCAATTGCGTTGAAGTAGCTGACATCGAACATACCCATATTCGATACCTGGAAGGTGGCCCCGGTGAATTCCTCCGGGTTCAGGTGGCGGGTGCGCGCACGTGCCACCAGGTCCTTCCAGTCGTTGTTCAGGTCTTCAAGGTCGCGTGATTCGACATTGCGCAGGATGGGCACAACCAGTCCGCCATCGTCGGCTGCCACCGCCATGCCGATGTCGACCTGCTCGCGTTCAATCAGCTTTTCCTCCGGCTGGTAACACCAGTTCAGCTTCGGATGTTCCTTCATGGCCAGCGCACAGGCGCGCGCAATCGCCACGGTCACCGATACGCTGTGCTGCTTGGCGGCCGTCATCAGAGTCTGCAGGTGGATATGGGAACTCATCCGGAAGGTCGGCATGGTGAGCGAGGCTGACATGGCGCGTGCGATGGCCTTCTCCATCGACCTCATGGGGCGGCCCTTGCCGGGAACGGCAACCTCGTACGCCGCGGGTGCCCGCTGGATGTCGGCCACGGTGATCACACCACCCGGGCCACTGCCACTCAAGCGATCGAGATCGGCATTGACCTGACCGGCCAGCTTGCGCGCCAGCGGCGAGGCCTTGCCACCCTGCGGGCGCGCTGCCGGGGCCGCACTGCCGGCGGCAGCCGTGGTGGCCTGGGGCGCAGCCGTTGGCCGCGATGGCGCTGCCGGGGCTGGTGCTGCGACCGGCGCTGCGGCCGGCGCCGTTTCGACCGGCTCCGCCGAGACCAGTTCCGCCTCGTCGTGCACCACGTCATCGGGCGAATCAACCAGGTAGCCAATCGCATGGGTCACCGCGACCACGGCGTCCACCGGTGCAATCGGGCCTGAAAGAAAACCGTCACGGAAAACCTCCACATCCATGATGGCCTTGTCAGTCTCCACCGTGGCGACGATGTCACCACGCTTGATTTTATCGCCGATATTCTTCTCCCAGCTGACGACGACACCTTCTGTCATGGTGTCGGAAAGCTGGGGCATCTTGATTACATAGGGTTCAGACATGAAACGCCGTTCCTTGTAGGAAATCAGTTCTCACCGCAGAGACGCAAAGGACGCAAAGAAAGTCAAGAGCATTAAGAATGTCAAGAACCAAGAACTATCAGTCAAATGCACTCGAACGGGTCACCACCTTCGAAAGTATTTTTGCAATCCTTGTTTTTATGTTCTCTGCGTTCTTTGCGTCTCTGCGGTGAATGTTTATTCACAATACCGGCTAAACGCCGAACATGCCGCGCACTGCCTCGACCACGTCATTGGCATCCGGCAGCACCGCCTTCTCCAGCGAGTGGTTGTAGGGAATCGGCATGTTCAGCGCGGAAACCCGGACCGGTGCGGCATCCAGTTCGAAGAAACATTCTTCATTGATGATCGCCATCACTTCGGCGCCCACACCCACCATCGGCTCGGCCTCTTCCACGATGACCACGCGATGGGTGCGCGTGACCGAGTCGCGGATTCCCGCACGGTCCAGCGGGCTCAGCGCATACAGGTCGATAACCTCGGCTTCGATGCCATGATGGCTGGACAACAGGTCGGCCGCCTGCAGGCACCAGTGCACGGAGATATTGTAGCCAAACAGGGTCACATCACGCCCCGGCCTGACAATCTCGGAACCTTCCAGCGGGTGAAAGTATTCCTGTTCAGGCACCTCGCCCTTCATGTTATACATGAGTTCGTGTTCGTAGATGATCACCGGGTCATTGCAGCGCACCGCCGACTTCAGGAGACCGTAGGCCTGGCGCGGGTTTGACGGTGTGGCCACGCGCAAACCGGCAATCCCCATGAAGACCTTCTCCATGCGGGCCGAGTGCTGCGAACCCAGCTGGTGTGCGGTACCGCCGGGTGAACGTATCACCACCGGCGCCTCCAGCTGGCCACCTGACATGTAGCGCACCTTGGCCGCGGTGTTGAATATCTGGTCCATCGCCAGCCAGGCGAAGTTCACCGACATGATCTCGATAATGGGTCGCACACCCACGAAGGAGGCGCCGATACCCAGGCCGGTAAAACCGTTTTCTGAAATAGGCGTATCGATGACCCGGTCTTCGCCGTACTTGTCGTACAGCCCCAGCGTCGCCTTGTAGGTGCCGCCGACAACACCGACATCCTCGCCCATGACCAGCACCATCGGATCATTAGCGAGTTCTTCGTCATGGGCGCGTCGCACCGCCTCCCAGAACATGATTTCTGCCATTTTATTGCACCCCGCCCCTGACCCACGGGTCATTCTCTGCAAGGACATAGCGCCCGACTTCCGAGACATGCGGTTCGGGCGACTCGTTGGCATAGGCAATCACCTCGTTTTCGATCTGGTCCAGGATCTCGGTATCCATTTCCGTGTATTCTTTCTTGGTCAGTTGACCGTTCTCGATCAGACGATCACGGAGCATGATGATCGGATCACGTTTACTCCACATGCGTTCCTCCGCCCTGGCGCGGTAGGCATTGGAGTCCGACATCGAGTGGCCGCGATAGCGGTAGGTCATCAGCTCGAGAAAATAGGGGCCCTTGCCGGAGCGCACGTGCTTGATGGCCTTGGTTGCCGCCTTGTAAACCTTCTCGACATCCTGACCGTCTTCCTGGGCCGACGGGATGTTATAGGCCGACACCCGCTTGTACTGGTCCACCACGGCCGTGGAGCGGTCGATGCGGGTACCGATACCGTAGAGGTTGTTTTCACACACATACAGCACCGGCAGGTTCCAGAGCTTGGCCATGTTGAGTGACTCATGGAAGGTGCCCTGGTTGTTGGCGGCATCGCCGAGAAAACAGATGCTGATCTCCTTGCCCCGCTTCATCTGGATGGCCTTGGCGATACCGGCTGCCAGCGGAAACGGGCCGCCGACCAGGGCATAACCACCCATGAAACGGTTGTTGACGTCGAAGAGATGCATGGAACCGCCGCGCCCCTTGCTGACGCCGGTCTCCTTGGCATACAGCTCCGCCATCACTTTCCTGGGATCGGCGCCCCACTTGATGGCATGGATGTGATCGCGGTAACTGGTGATCACATAGTCGTTATCGAAGTCCGCGGCCTCCAGTACACCATGGGCACAGGCCTCCTCGCCGGAATAAAGATGCAGAAACCCGCCGATGTTACGTTCGACGTAGGACTCGTAACAGCGCTCCTCGAAGCGCCGGGCAAACAACATTTCGCGTAACAAGCGTTTTTTATCAGCAACCTTCATAGTGTCCGTTTCATGCCTTCGTCATGTATGACGTCTTTTGGATGTTTTGCGCACGGCCAATGCGCCGGGATTACCCCGCTACCGCCTCGAATGGCCGTAGCGGGCTTCCAGCTTGCTGTATACAAAGGAAACAGCAGTATCCGTAATACAACAAGCGCGATATGATCTGTGTTTTGCGTTAACAGGTCAAGGCAAATAGCATGGATATCCCCTATCGATACACCGAAAATATCAAAATAAATCAACACACAAAGGACGCCGACACCCGACGCATCGACGGCTTCAGGGTGGCCGTGATAATGCTGCCGCACGCACCGCGCAAGCCCCACTGGGAACGGCTGGCCTATGCGGATGTACTGAAGACACGCTTCCAGCGTCGCAAGCGCAAGGACAAACACGCCTGTCAGTTACTGACCGACCTGCCTAACACAATGGCCACCCGCGTCATCCTGCAAACCGTTGAACCCGACAGCAGCCACTTCGAACTCCTGAGCAGCGCGCGCAAGATCGCCGCCGAATTGCGGGTGCAGGACCCCGCTGCCGTGCTGCTGCATATCGTCGGCTTTGAACAACCGACAGCAGCGCGCATTGCCGAGTCCTTGAGCGCGGCCATCCTGGCGTCGGTATGCCCGATGCCCAGCTACAAGTCGGACGCCGATAAACCCGCTGCGCTGAAGCGAATCGATGTCTATGGACTGGCACAACCGGTGGACCTCGCTCAGGTACAGGCGGAGAGTATCGGCAATCACCTGACGCGCTGGCTGTCCGCCCTGCCCGCCAACGAACTGACCCCGACGCACTACCGCGAGTTTGTCAGCCAATTGGCCGCTGATGAAGGCTGGAAAATGGACTTCCTGAACACCCGCGCACTGGCCCGCCGGAAGGCCGGCGCCTTTCTCGCGGTCGCCCAGGCCAGCCCGGTCGATGACGCCGGCATCGTGCATCTGCGCTATCGCCCGGCCGGTCGCGGTGGCAAGCGCCTGGCCCTGGTCGGCAAGGGTATCTGCTTTGACACCGGTGGCGTGAACGTCAAGCCGGCCCGTTACATGAACGGCATGCATGAGGATATGCAGGGCAGCGCCGTGGCCCTGGGGACCCTGCTGGCACTGACGCGCCTGGGGCTGGAACATCCGATTGACTGCTGGCTGGCACTGGCGCAAAACCATATCGGCAGCAAGGCCTACAAGCCCAATGACGTGGTGACTGCCAGCAACGGCACCACTATCGAGGTGATTCACACCGATGCCGAGGGCCGCATGGTGCTGGCCGACACCCTGGCGCTGGCCTGCAAGGAAAAACCGCAGCTGTTGATCGACTATGCCACCCTGACAGGCGCCTGCATCTACTCCCTGTCCTCACGCTACAGCGGTGTATTCAGCAACCGGGACGCACTGCATGCCGTCCTGACAACGGCAGGGCGGGACAGCGGCGAACGGGTCTGGCCATTCCCACTCGACAAGGATTTCGACGATGACCTCAAGTCGACCCTTGCCGACACCAAGCAGTGCACCCTGGAAGGCGAGGCCGACCACATACTGGCCGCGCGGTTTCTTAACCGCTTTGTCGATGGCAATATCGACTGGATTCACGTGGACCTGGCGGCCAGCCACCGTAAGGGCGGCCTGGGACACATCCCGACGGACACCACCGGCTTCGGGGTACGCTATACCCTGAACCTGCTGCTGCAGCAGGGCGTCCTGGAGCAGTCATGGAACTGACCCTGATCCGGCCCGATGACTGGCACCTGCATGTCCGCGACGCCGCGGCATTGCAGCAGGTGGTCCCGCACACCGCGCGCCAGTTCAAACGCGCCATCATCATGCCGAACCTGAACCCGCCGGTCACCACCACGGAACAGGCACTCGCCTACCGGGAGCGCATACTGGCGGCCGCACCGGCAGGCTCCGGCTTCACGCCCCTGATGACCCTGTACCTGACCGACAACACCACAGCCGGGGAAATCCGGCGGGCAAAACAGAGTGACCATATCCACGCTGTCAAGCTCTACCCGGCCGGGGCGACCACCCACTCCGATGCGGGGGTCACCCGGATCAGCAATACCTATGCCGCCCTCGAGGCCATGGTGGAGGTCGGCCTCCCCCTGCTGGTGCACGCCGAGGTCACCGACAGCGACGTCGATGTGTTTGACCGCGAGGCCGTGTTCATCGAGCGTCACCTGCAACCCCTGGTGGACCGCTACCCGCAGCTCCGGATTGTGCTGGAACACGTGACCACCCGTGACGGGGTCGCATTCGTGCAGACGGCACCGGACACGGTTGCCGCGACCATCACCGCACACCACCTGCTGCTGAACAGAAACGCCATGTTCAGGGGTGGCATCCGCCCGCACGCCTATTGCCTGCCGCTACTCAAGCGCGAGACCCACCGCGAGGCACTGCTGGAGGCGGCCTCCAGCGGCAGCACCCGGTTCTTCCTCGGCACCGACAGTGCACCACATGTCCGCGAACACAAGGAATCGGCCTGCGGCTGCGCCGGCATTTATACCGCCCATGCCGCCCTGGAACTCTATGCCCAGGCCTTCGAAGAGGCCAATGCCCTGGACCGGCTGGAAGGCTTCGCCAGCCGGCATGGACCGGCCTTCTACGGCCTGGCGCCGAACACCGACACCCTCACCCTGGAAAAGGCCGACTGGCAGATACCGGACAGCTACACGCTCGGGGATTCGAGTGTCGTCCCGCTGTACGCCGGGAAGACGCTACACTGGCGTATCAGGGAGTAATGCGGGCTTGCGCGCCCGCCCGACCGGGAACAGGACTCAAAGAAGGTCTGATTTACTCATCGTCCGTCATTCCGGCGAATGCCGGAATCCAGTACACGTTGATAAACAGTAACTGGATTCCGGGTGTCAGTTTTCGCACTGACAGGCGAGGTACTTGATTTATACGGGCTCCCGCGCCCGTACGGCGGGACCCTTTTCTTTGGCGGGGCAAAGAAAAGTACCTCGCACGTTAGGGCGAAACCTGAAGCCAGCGCCGTGCGGGCGCGGAAGCCGCCCGGGGAAACCTAATAGACCACCCTGACCGAATAACCCTGTTGCTCGAGCAACTCGAGCAGGCCCTGCTCACCCGGCAGGTGCAGCGCCCCCACGGCAATAAAGGCACCCCCCGCCTCCAGGTGTTCCTGCATGCGCTCCGCCATGCGCCGGTTGCGATCGAGGATCAGGCGCTGCTGGAAATCGCGGGCCAGGCGCTGGTCACCGGTCTTCATGGCCGATTCATTCAGCGCCACCAGGGCCGCCAGGTCCCGGCGCTTGTAGGCTGCAAGCAGATCCGCATGCAGGGCATCGATGCCGTGGAACTGTTCCACGGCATCCTGGAGCAGGGCAACCTGGTCGTTTAGCGACAGCCCCTCGAATACATCCAGTTGTTCATGGATCGTCTCCAATCCATAGACCGGCTTGCTATTTTCCTCGGCAAACTGGTACAGCGTCAGGTCCAGTACCTGGCCCGTCACAGTGGGCGGCATGGCCAGCGTAATGGCGACCGCCCACGGCTTGATGCGCTCCAGCACCACCTCGGGAATGTCGCGCGCCTGCATCGCGGCCGCCGTCTGCGCAAACAGGTCCTCGCCCAGAATGGCCGACAGCAGGCGCCCGTCGGTCAGCAGCATGGCCGTACTGGTGTAGATCATGGAGTCCCTGTCCATCAAGACTTCCAGCACGACACGGCTGGCGTCATCGAGGGCCTGCTGGACTATCCCGCTCAACCGCAGCACCTCCGGGTCTGCGGAGTGAATCGTCCCGAACAGATAGCCCGGCACCATGCCAGGCTTGCTGATCTCCCACAACAGCCCGCGCTGTTTCGAGGCCTTGCTGTCCGCATAAACAGCCTGCATGCAACACAACAGGGCCGCCAGCAGCAGGCAAGTCAGACGGTTTGACTGGATGATTTTCCGGGTCACGCAGCGTTTCCTCGCTGGTACGTTAATAAAAATACAGCTGGCGGGGTTTTTGATAAAAACACTGTCGAGCTTACTACAATCCGCGCTATACATTGCAAGGGCACGACAGCAGTTTCGCAATACACCGGATGATTGGGTATGCTTGAATGATGTCTGAACTGAATGACAAGTCCCCCATGTCACGGCGATTCCGCGGATTTTTGCCGGTTGTTGTCGATGTCGAAACCGCCGGCTTCAATGCCAAACGCGATGCCCTGCTGGAAATCGCCGCGGTCACGCTCGCAATCGATGACCAGGGCCACATCCAGCGGGAAGAGACCTACGCCTGTCATGTCGAACCGTTCCCCGGCGCCAACCTGGACCAGGAATCACTCGAGTTCACCGGCATCGATCCCTATCACCCCTTCCGCTTTGCGAAACCGGAGTATGAGGCACTCGAGGCCATTTTCAAGCCGGTGCGGCAGGCCGTCCGGGAGAGCCGCTGCAACCGGGCCATCCTGGTGGGACACAATTCGGCGTTCGACCTCGGTTTCCTGAATGCGGCGGTGAACCGCACCGGGATCAAGCGCAATCCCTTCCATCCGTTCAGCACCTTCGACACCGTGACACTGGCCGGACTGGCCTATGGCCAGACAGTGCTGGCGCGTGCCGTCCGGGCCGCGGGTATCGAGTGGGACAGCGACCAGGCACATTCCGCGGTATACGACACGGAACGCACCGCGGACCTGTTCTGCAATATTATCAACCGCTGGCATGAATACAGTGGCGGCATCGTGACACCACTGTCATCCGAAACTGTCTATGACGAGGCCGATACACCATGAGCGATACGCCCGAACTTGACGAACAGATCCTGCAATCTCACGCCGGACTGATCCACCGCGTGGTGATGCACTGCAACAACCCCGGCTCGGTGCCCGACCTGGAACAGGTCCTGCAGCAGGCGGAGCAGAACGACTGGACCCAACTCGTCGCCGCCATCCGCGACATCATGTCCGGCAAGCGCGATGAGTCGATCCTGCTGGGTCTCGACGATGAGGACCGGGTGATCGTCGAGTCCATCCTGCGTGGCCTGCAGGACCCGAGCACGCTACCCGACCTGCAGGCCGACTTCGACTCCAGCCTGGCCGCGCCCGGGATTGCCGGCCTGGTGCATGCCTCGCGCACGGGCAACGCCCAGGCCCTGCAGATCATCGCCAATATGGCCAAGCAGATGCTGGCGGCCGGCGGCGATATGAGTATCCTGGCAGGCCGTATTCGTCCCCTGGTCGAAGGCGAACGTGATGCCGACAAGTTGACCGAAAAAATGACCGAGAAAGGTCAGCAGCTGATGACGGACATCCTGGAAGAATTGCTGAAGCTCGAAGCGAACTAGGGAAGGCCTGATTAACTCAACTTTTGTCATACCGGTGAAGGCCGGAATCCAATAACTGCCTGATTACAAACGACTGGATTCCGGGTCTCCGCTATGCTTCGCCCGAATGACGGCTTGATCAGACTTTTCCTTGATCACCCCGACGGGTGCGCACAGCGCACCCGTCACGAGCAATGAGGTCTCAGGCAACGCCCTTGGATACCGCATCCTTGACCAACTTCTGCAGTTCGCCCTTCTGGTAGAGCTCGAGGGTGATATCACAGCCCCCGATCAGTTCACCGTTGATATAGACCTGGGGAAAGGTCGGCCAGTTGGCGTAACGCGGCAGGTTCTCAAAGACCTCCGGATCGGCCAGCACATTGACATGCGCGAACTCCTCTCCGCAGGCCATCAGGGCCTGTGCCGTACGGCTTGAGTAACCGCACTGTGGCATCTGGGGAGAACCCTTCATGAAGATGATGACGGGGTTGTCCTTCACCGCCTTGTCGATGCGTTCCATGATGTCCATGTTACTTTTCCTCTTGTTAGTAAAAAAACCATTCACCGCACGACTCCAGGGATGGAGGAGATAGAGCAATGCAGGCAGCAATTGCCGAGAGACGCGGAGGGCGTAGAGTACCAATTATACAGATCAGGACGGTGTAGATTTATCGTTGCCAAAGAAAATCAAGGATACGGAAACCTTGCGTGTTTACCGGCATACCCTGACACTCTACGGTCAACAATCTGTTCCGAGCCTACATGGATATCAAAATTCTACTTAGGGAACCCCTGATGTGTCGTCATTCCGGCCTGAGCACAGCGGAGTTCCGGAATCCAGTTCATAAAATTCAGTCGGTTACTGGATCCCGGCCTTCGCCGGGGTGACGGGATAATAATTGATCAGAGCGCGCCCTTACTAATAATACTAATCACAGGGATATCGCATCCACATTGCGCTGTAGCCAGAACTCCAGCAAGGCCAGGTGCCAGAGTTTGTTGCCCAGGATCGGCGTATGGTGCTGCTCCGGACTGTCCAGCAATTTTTCCACGTACTGCGGGTTCAACAGCCCGCGCTCCCGGCAGGCCCTGGTACACAGGACCCCGCGGGTGAATTCCAGCACCTCACCGCGTACGTATTTCAGCGCCGGCACCGGAAAGTAGCCCTTGGGGCGGTCGATCACCCTGTCCGGCAGCAGGCCCCGTGAAATCACCTTGAGCGGGTGCTTGCCGTCCGCCTTGAGCTTGATCTCGGGCGGCATCCGGATGGCGAGCTCGACCAGTTCGTGATCGAGAAACGGCACGCGCGCCTCCAGCCCCCACGCCATGGTCATGTTGTCGACCCGCTTGACCGGGTCATCCACAATCAGTGTGGTGACATCAAAGGCCAGCACCCGGTTCAGGAAGCGCTCTGCCGCGGTGAATTTCAGCCCCTGTTCGACCCGGGGCGAGGTGTAGTCGGGCCCGTGGTAGCGGGGCTCGACCGTGTCCAGCAGTTCCTCGTGGCTGCGGTCGAAATAGCGCGGCCGAAACCGCTCCAGGTCACTGCCCTGCGCCGCCTGCATCTGTGGATACCAGAAATAGCCGGCGAACACCTCATCGGCACCCTGCCCGCTTTGCACCACCTTGACCTCCCGGGAGACGCGCTCGCCCAGCAGATAGAAGGCCACGGCATCCTGCCCGACCATGGGCTCGGACATGTTGTCGACCGCCTCCGGCAGGCGCGCGAGTACCTCCTCGTTGGGGATCGAAAAGCGCTGGTGCCGGGTCTGGTACAGCTCCGCCACGAGATCCGAATATTCGAATTCGTGCCCCTGCTCTTCCGGCTGGTCCTCGAAACCCACGGAAAAGGTGAACAGGTCTCCACCACCCACCTCCGCCAGCAGGGCGACCAGCAGGCTGGAATCCAGCCCCCCCGATAACAGGATGCCGACCGGCACGTCCGCGATAGTGCGGCGCCGCTCGACTGCCTTTTTCAGCGCCTCGTGGATCGCCTCGATCCACTCCCACTCACTCAGCTCCGGAGTACGCGGCTGCGTGTCCAGCTGCCAGTAGCGCCGCAGTTGCTTGCGGCCATCGCTCTGGAAGCTGAGGCTGTGCGCCGGTGCCAGCTTGCGCAGCCCGCGCAGCAGGGTGCGCGGTGCCGGCACGACGGCGTGCAGGGTCAGATGGTGATGCAGGGCCACCGGGTCGATGCGGGTCTCGACATCGCCGGCCTGCAGCAGTGCGCTGCTGGTCGAGGCGAAACGCAGCCCGCGCGGGGTGATGCTGTAGTACAGGGGCTTGATACCAAAGCGGTCGCGGGCAAGAAACAGGGTCTGCCTGCGGGTGTCCCAGATGGCAAAGGCGAACATGCCATGCAGCTGCTGCGGGCAGTCCTCGCCCCACTCGGCATAGGCCTTCAGGATGACCTCGCTGTCGCCACTGGTGAAAAACCGGTAGCCCTTGGCGCGCAGCTGGTCCCTGAGTTCCGGGTAGTTGTAGATAGTCCCGTTGAACACCAGCACCAGTCCCAGCTCGGGATCGACCAGCGGCTGGTTGGAGCGTTCGGAAAGATCGATGATCGACAGCCGCCGGTGCCCCAGGGCCAGCGGACCATCGGCATAGTCACCCGCGGCATCCGGGCCCCGGCGTTCCAGCCGTTCCATCATCTTCAGCAGGGTCTGCCGGTCCGGACGTGCCCCGTCAAAGCGCAGTTCACCGCATATGCCACACATGATTTACCAGTCCATGGAGAAGGGAAGATCGGCGGGCGAAAGTGACGTCAGGGGTTCACCGACAGCCTGGAGACCACCCGCTTGACACCACTGGTTGTGCGCGCGAGCTCAACCGCGCGCGCCGCGACCGCCGTGCTGTCGACCTCGCCAGACAGGGTCACCACACCCTGATTGGTACTGACCCGGATATCCAGGGCCCTGACCAGGCTGTCATTCACAAAACGGGTGTTGATCCGGGAGGTAATGGCCGCATCGGCACGGGTCTGGCTGCCACTGTAGCTGCCACCGCCCGGCGAACCGCCCCCGACGATCAGCGAGCCGCAACCCTGCACCAGAACGGCAAGCAGTAACACAATTACGCTGTAGCTGGATATTTTCATAGACCCTGTCACTCCGTTGTAAAACTCATAGCGGACCTTGTTTTTGTAGCTTGCTGCCCCAGCCACCGCCACCGGGCGTGCACAGCGTCAGGCGTTCTCCGGCCTGTATCCGGAAACTGGTCTTGGCGGGCAGGCATTTACCGCCGCACCAGTTTTCGCCGCAGGCGCCGTGCTCGCCGCCTGCCAGCCCCCAGGGACTGGTGCGACGCCGCTCCGTCAACAGTGTCACCGTGGCCGGCTCGAGGAACTCGTACTCGCGCACCAGGCCATCACCGCCCCTGTACCTGCCGGCGCCACCGGAGCGGTCACGCACCTGGTAGCGCAGCAAGCGTAGCGGAAAATTCATCTCCAGCACCTCGATCGGCGTATTGAGCGTGTTCGTCATGTGGGACTGGGTTGCGCTCAGGCCGTCATATTGGCAGCCGGCACCCATACCCCCGCCCAGGGTCTCGTAATAATCCCAGGCACGGCCCCCGTCACGGGAACCCATGGCCAGGTTGTTCATCGTGCCCTGGCTGGCCGCCGGGACCCGGTCCGGGATCGCCCGGGCCAGTGCGCCCATCACCACGTCCACCACCCGACTGCTGGTCTCCACGTTGCCGGCCGCCACAGCCGCCGGGCGCCGGGCGTTGAGCAGGCAGCCTTCCGGTGCCGTCAAACTGATGCAACGGAAACTGCCGGCGCAGGCCGGGGTATGTTCCGGCATGAGACAGCGGAACACATAATACACGCCGGCAGCCGCAACCGAGAGCGGACAATTGATATTGCCCTGCACCTGCCCGGCGGTCCCGCTGAAATCGACATCGACCTTGTCCTGTGCAACGCGGATACTCACCGCGATCCTGATATCGACACCGCCCGCACCGTCATCCTCCATTATGTCTTCGAACCGGTAGTGGCCATCAGGGATGCGCTTCAGCGCCTGCGCGGCCAGCCTGGCCGCATAATCATTCACGGCGTCCAGCCCGGCCAGGTAAGGCCCGGCGCCCATGGGTCCGGCCAGTTGCAGCAGGCGCTGGACCCCCGTGTGGTTGGCGCTGATCTGTGCGGCCATATCACCGTCCATCTGCTGCGGATTAGCCGTGGCCGCGGTAATCGCCTCCAGGCAACCGGGCACCACCCGGTCCTCGCGCAGCAGGTGCCTGGGCGAGATAATCAGCCCCTCCTCCTCGAGGGAGCGCGACACCGGCATCGAACCCGGACTGTGCGCACCGATATCGGCATGGTGGGCACGATTGGCCACGAACCCGATGAGAAGCTTGTGCAGGTATACCGGGGCAATCAGGGTCACGTCGGGCAGGTGAGTGCCGCCCAGGTAGGGGTCGTTGACCACCACCATGTCACCCGGTGCCCATTGTAGTCCGGCCACCAGGTCACGCATGGCGTAGGCCATGCTGCCGAGGTGGACCGGGATATGCGCTGCCTGGGCACACAAC
>Ga0224497_10001031_pt1 | contig 18335 bp, 28 predicted proteins | sample SF_Jul11_sed_USG_4_FD_167970 | JGI IMG/M metagenome (GOLD analysis project Ga0224497, IMG submission 167970) | Sediment microbial communities from San Francisco Bay, California, United States - SF_Jul11_sed_USGS_13 | ecosystem: Environmental > Aquatic > Marine > Sediment | place: USA... | reverse complement strand
TCCAGCCTTCAACTGGTTTTACTCTAAGGACATCTGGACCAAGAGTTGTACAGATTTCTACACATAGTGCACATCCTATACACATCTGTTCACTGATGTCTGGAAGTATTGCTACTGGCATAACAAAATTAATTCTTAATTTGGTCTTAATATAACTTGCCTAATAATATCAACTTATAACGGCGTTCAAATTTTATAACAGCGTTTCAAATTTTGATCGCACATAGTAATTTTTTTATGATTCTGAGAAAAACCGTATTGGAGATTTTTTAGAAAATTAATTTAAAAAACAAAAATCTGGTATTAATCAAAAAGAAATTAAAAGATGATTGAACTAATCTAATCGATTAATTCGGTCCAACCTTTTACGAAGACTGAGTTCTTGTAGAGTGGAACTGGTTGTCCAACAGTAAAGTCCATTGGTCTCATCCAAAAGATTGCTTTTGTTGGGCATACACCGATGCATGCACCATCAGAAATACATCTCTCTGGATAAAATACGAATGCTTTACCTCTCTTCCAGCCTTCAACTGGTTTTACTCTAAGGACATCTGGACCAAGAGTTGTACAGATTTCTACACATAGTGCACATCCTATACACATCTGTTCACTGATGTCTGGAATAATTCCTACTGGCATAACAAAATTAATTCTTAATTTGGTCTTAATATAACTTGCCTAATAATATCAACTTATAACAGCGTTCAAATTTTGATGCGATCAAAATTCCAACCAACTAATTTTCTTGTTTTATTTTGAATATCTTAGAATTTACATCTACACCTTCAAAAGTGGTTATTACTAAATCACTTCCAATTTTTTTAAGAAAATAAACCCCTGTTTTTCGTGATTTTATAATCTGTTTTCCACTTGGTGATAATACCCACTCATTATTTTCTTTCTTTCTTGCCATTGCAGTTATAACAAGAGATGAACTTGTTTGTCTTCCAACAGATGATAGTAACATAATACATGAATTGATGAATCTAGCAGATTCAAGATCATCAAATGTATTGTAAACTCCATTAAACGAATCAATTACAACTAGAAATTTCTCTTTTGATACTTTAGTTATGATTTCTGAAAATTTTTTACTCCAACTTGTATTAATAAGATGAAGAATTGCTACATTATTCTTCTCTAGAATCATTCCAGATTTGACATATCCAGTATAAAGTAAATCCATATCTACAAAAATAATTGGATTTTTGACAGAGTTGATTAGTCTGTTAAGAAATTCTATTTTATGGAAAGATTCTAAACATAAAACTATGCTTGGTACGTTCTGCTTAAATTCATTTTGAATATGTGTTAAATTATTATCTAAAAACTGCTCAGGACTTTTATCCAACACCATTTTAGCATTTTACAGATATAATAATGAATTTAGCATCAAAAGACATTTCAGGTGATTTTCCTAATTCAGACAAAATCTATCTAAATAACGCATCGGTCTCTCTGATGCCTTCTCAAAGTATTGAAGCTATGAGACAATTTCTAATCTCATACAACTCGATTGGTCCTGATTCTAAAGATTCAGAACCGTTTGTGACTGAAAAACTACGAAATGTAAGAAAAATAATTGCAAAAATTATCTCCTGTCAACCTGATGAAGTTATTCTTACTCAAAGTACAACTGATGGAATCAATATTGTAGCAAATGGTCTCTCTTTTGATGCTAACTCTAACATTATAATTCGTGGAATGACACATGAACATCATTCAAACTTTTATCCTTGGATTAAATTAAAAGAAAAAATTTCAATAAAAAATCTCCCTATAGATAAAAACGGTTTTTTCAAATTAAATGATCTAGAATCTTACATTGATGATAATACAAAACTAGTAGCTCTTAGTCATGCTCTGTATAATACTGGCTCTATATTACCTGTAGAAGAAATTGGAAAAATTCTTCAGGATAGAGTTCCATTCTTTATTGATAGTGCACAAACTGTAGGATGTATAGAAGATATTGATGTATCTAAGATAAAATGTGATTTCATGTCCTTTAATGGTTCCAAATGGCTTTGTGGTCCAATGGGAACTGGCTTATTTTACTGTAATAGAAAATCAAGCAAATTATTAGAACCAATAACTGTTGGTGGTGAATCTGCAATTATTTATGATGATACAAATATTGCTTATAAAGAACTACCAGATAAATTTCAAACTGGTTTTAGAAATTATGTTGGAATAGTTGGATTGGAATCTTCTGTAAAATACTTGCTAAACTTTGGTATGAAAAATATTCATATGAAAAATCAATATTTGTCTAATCTTTTCAGAGAAGAATTATCAAAAATTCCAAATATTATTTTGTATGGACCCAAAGATCCAAATGATAGAACCAGTATCATATCTTTTAATATCAAAGGATTTGACTCACAAGAAATAGTAGATAAACTTGAAAAACAAAATATTGTTTTGGCTGTAAGAGAAATTATAGAAAAAAAGATTGTGCGAGTATCTCCTCACTTTTTTAATACTGAATCTGAAATGCTTCAGGTAATTGATGCAATAAAGAAATTATAGATTTTCTTGCTCTTCTATTACCATCATGGTCAATGTTGATTGAACCTTACTGATTTTTCTGATTTTGTTGGTAATAATTGCACGTAGTTTTTCAGCATCATCAGAGGACAACTTTAAGACAATATCGTATACTCCATAGACTCCTTGAATCTCATACGTGATATCCTCATCAGCAAGAATCTCCTTAACTTCATTAATTATTGGCTCATCTGATCCTAAATCAGAATTTAATAGAACATATGCAGTAGACACACGAAAATTTTCATCAAACACTATTTAACCTTTCATAGTTTAAAAACTGATTAATCACCAATGTGTTCTATTGATGTGAAACCAACAGATCTCACACTTACAATATCAAAATCTATTCCAAGTTTTCCTGGTTCTCCAAAACCACAATTTATTTTTTGGTCTGATATCAAGAACGATGGATATAATCTTGAACTATTATTCTTAAGCTCGCACACTGGAACCCACCTTGACGCACCATATCATTTTGTTAAGAATGGTCTCAAAATCAACCAAATTCCACTCGATAGACTAATAGGAAAAGCAATTCTGATTAAACTACAAAAAACTAAGAATACTGCCATTACCAAATTAGACATTACTTTATTTGAAAAAAAGAATGGAAAGATTCCTAATAACTCATCTATCTTCTTCTTTACTGCATGGCAAAAAAATCTAAAAAAAGATAACTATTTTACTGAAAATCCTGGATTAGACATATCAGCTGCCAAATATCTTGCATCAAAAAAGATCAATCTAGTTGGCATAGATTCCCCAAGCATAGATCTTGGAAAGGATGAATCATTTAGTGTTCACCATATTTTGTCAAAAAACAATATTCTGATTGTAGAGAATTTGACAAACTTGAACAAAATTTTATCAAAGGAATTTAATTTTATAATTCTTCCATTAAAGCTTAAAGGTGCTACAGGATCCCCTGTAAGAGCAGTAGCATCATAATTTACTTATATTTAATTTCGTAATGCTAAAAATATAGCAACTACAAATATCTAATATGAGTAAGCCTGGAAATATTTGGAGAAAAGTTCATGGTAAAATTACAAAAAAACCAACTAATTTCTCTTGGTTAATTGAAGAAAAACTAGCTGGATCTGGAATGCCTACAAGTTTTGATGAATTTGATTGGATTGTAAACCAAGGAGTAAAATCAATTGTAACTATGACTGAGAATGCTCTACCTGATAATTGGGTAGAAAATATTGATTATCTACATGTACCAACTTCTGATCTTACCGCTCCTGATATGGACAAAATAGACTCAGCAGTAGATTTCATCTATGAACAGATCAAAAACAATCAAGCAGTAATGGTTCATTGTGCTGCTGGAATGGGAAGAGCAGGTACAATTCTTGCATGCTACTTTGTAAAATACAAAAAATTTTCAGCAGATGAGGCAATTAAAAAAATTAGAGATGAAAGACCTGGTTCTATTCAATCTGAAGTACAAGAGATAGCTATTGGATTTTATGAAAAACATGTAAGAAATTAGTTTAGACAAATTCTGAAACTAATTTTCCATCTATAATTTTGATCTTCAGAGTTTTATTTTCTGAAAAAATCAAAGTTAACCCACCTTCAGAATCAGGATCTTCTATCTTTACAAGTTCTAACATTTTGATTGGATCATATTTTTCCATTTATCATCACTTATTCTGGAATTGATACTGTATCAATTTTTCCATCAACTGCTTTGACAAATAAAAACCTGTTGTCTTTTAAAATAAAAGTAATTCCACCTTCTTTATCGGGATCTTCTACCTCAAGTATTGGTTGTCCTAACAGACCATCATATTTTACCATGTTGATTCAACCAAAAAGTTCCTTATATCCCTAATTGATAATAATCTCAATTTCTCTAGAATTATTTTTAATACTTCCTGGTTCTGTATAGTCATGTTTTTGCCATGATACAAATGCTTCAGCCCCAATCTTGTGTTTACCTTTTCCTAAATCTGATGCTTTGAATACAAATTTTTCATTAAAGTCAAACAATTCTTGTCTTACCTCTTCTTCTGAAAGTCTGATAAATGGTTCAAAATTTTTGGCTATCTGAACCCATATTCTTTTATCTTTCATTGGATTGACTAATTTTGGATTTCTTGTCCAAAAAATTGATGCCTTTCTATAAGTATCAATAGTTCTGCCTAATTCCTTCTTTCTGAATCCTCCTGATGTCAATTTTATGCCATATTTCATTTTGAATGAAATATCATTATTGTTGTATGCCTTTGTCCAATTTGCCTCATTGAATGCATCTCTAATGTCTCCTTCAACCAAAAATTGGACATTAATCTCAACATTTTCATCAGATGAATACTCATCCTTGGATTTTACTAACTCAATCTCTGAAATCTTGTTTTCTCCCATTACTAACCGCTCATAATGATTTATATCCACAATAAGTGCTTTTTCTGGTTACATGAACGCTCAAGTGATCAGTTCAGAACCTAAAGAAATCAGTCTTTCAATCACAGAGACTGATATAGGGATTTTATACATTATTCAACATGAGCTTCTAAAGGAATCAAATATCGATTTTGCAGGTGTTATTGTAAAACATCCCCTTACAAATGAATGCTGGATGAGAATTAATTCTAGCACAAAACCACTTGAAGAGATTAAAAAAGCTACAGATTCAGCAATAAAAATGGCAGAAGAATTAAAACAATTATTTAATTCTAAAATAAGGTAAATTAGATTGAAGTTTTGCCCCAAATGTGAGGTCAAATTAAAAAAGAGTGATTCTGGCCTTCAATGTTCAAAATGTGGTTATACTGAAGGACTAACAGTAAATCAAATAAAAAAAGTTAATGACAAACAAGAACCTAACAAAGAGTTCAACGTTTTTGAAGAAAATGAAGGAGAGGAATCACTTCCAACAATCAAAATAGAATGTGAAAAATGTGGAAATGATGAAGCAGTTTGGTGGATGCTTCAAACAAGAAGCGCTGATGAACCTACGACTCAATTTTATCGTTGTACAAAATGCAGATACACATGGCGTAATTACGCATAACGTTTAACTTGTACCTAAAGTCAAGAAAATCGATTGACTTTTGGAGCAAAAACAAGTGGTTCAGACGATCTAAAGGCAATAATCTCCGCAATATCTACACTTGTTGAAGAAGCTACTTTTGTTGCAACAACAGAAGGAATTACTTTTAGAGGAATGGATCCATCACATGTTGCTCTTATTGACATATCATGGCCTAATTCTGCATTTGAAAAATATGAGTGTGATAGTGATATTAAATTTGGAGTAAGAATAGATGAATTCTCAAAACTAATCAAAAGAGCAGATAAAAAAGACAGTATAGAAATTAGCATCTCCGAACAAAACATGTTACTTGTAACAGTTGGAAAAAATAAAAAATACAAAATGCGTTTAATTGAAAGTTCTGCAACTGATACTCCATTACCAAAAATTCCATATGATTCAAAAATTATATTATCTTCTTCAAAGTTTGACAAAATTCTTGGGGATGTACAAGTTGTATCTGACTATCTAACAATTCATACATCTGATTCAAAAGGGGACTTTTCAGGTAAAGGTGACTCTGGTGAAGTTGTAATTGATCTTGATAAAGACGATAAAGAGATTGAAGAAATTTCTTCAAAAGAAGACAGTACTGGCACTTATAGCCTTGAATATCTTAACCCAGTAGTAAAAGCCGTAGGAACTACAGCAGGCTTTATCACATGTGAGTTTTCAAGCGCAAAACCTCTTAGAATTGAATTCAAAGTGGCAAATATTGGTAGAATTCACTTTTACTTGGCTCCACGCGTAGAAAGTTAAAGCATTTAAAGATTAACCAATTCAGGTATTTTGAATTGAGACTTGTTATAAAATATGGTGGAACATCCATTTCTACTGCAAAAGACATCCAAACTGTAGCTAAACACCTTAACTCATTATCAAAGAAACATCAAATTGTAGTTGTTTGTTCTGCAACAAATGGAACCACTGATGATCTCATAGAAATATCTGAATCTATAAAAAAAGAAAATAGATCAAAAGCTGAACAGCTTGTATCAAAGATCACCAATAGACATGAGCAATTAGCAAAACAAACAATCAAAAAACCTGATATAAGAAAAAAATTACTAACAAAATTAGATCAAGATTTTGCAGAACTTCTTGCATTAATTGATGGAATGGTATTACTAGGTGAAGTTACGCCGAGAACAATGGATTATCTAATTTCGTTTGGTGAAAGATTATCAATAAAATTAGTTTCATCAGCAATTAATGATTCAGGCAAAAAATCAATCCCTCTTACTGGTAAAGAAGTTGGAATTGTAACTGATTCTAATTTTGGTGAATCCAAACCACTTATAGATACAACTAGACTTAGAGTATCAAAAACAGTAGATGCCCTCTTTCCAAAGAAAATAATACCTGTAGTAGGAGGATTTACAGGTGCCGATCAACATGGACATATAACTACATTTGGTAGAGGAGGTTCTGATTATTCTGCAACAACTATTGGCTCTTGTATCAAAGCAGATGAGATTTGGTTGATGAGTGATATAGATGGACTTATGACAGCAGATCCAAAGATTGTCAAAAATGCAAAATTACTCAAAGAAGTATCATACATCGAAGCAATTGAGATGGCTCTGTTTGGTGCAAAACAGATACATCCACGAACGTTTGAACCGCTACTAACAAAAAAAATTCCAATGAAGATTAGAAATTCTTTCAATATGAAAAATGAAGGAACTCTAGTAACTGCATCTCCTTCTTCATCTGTTAAAAATACCGTAAAATGTGTAAGTAATGTTCAAAATAATGGATTGATCGATATTCAAGGTGGCATGGTTGGAACGCCAGGAACTGCAGCTAAGATATTTGCAACATTGGCAAAAGCTGGAATCAATGTAATGATGATCTCCCAAAATCCTTCTGAATCCAGCATTACAATTGTAGTAAAGAATACTGATCTTGATAAAGCAGTCAGTGCATTAGAAATGGAACTATTAGGAAAAATTATCAAAAAATTAGAAGTCACTACGAATGTAGCTATTATTGCATTAATTGGTTCAGGTATGCGAGGAACTGTTGGAGTTGCTTCAAAAGTTTTTGGAGCAATTGAAAAAAACAAAGTAAACGTATCAATGATTACTCAAGGTTCATCCGAGCTTAATCTTGCATTTATTGTAAAAAATTCTGACACAAATACAGCAGTAAAGGCTCTACATAATGCATTTGCACTTGATAAAATAAATTAAGCTAAAATCATTTAAGGTAATAAACTCAATTAAATTTATTGAATAAACTAATTACTATTTTGATAATTGGAATTTTTGCAACTAGTATCATTTCTATTTCTTCAATATCTGATCAATTTGTTGATGCAGGCTCTAGAAAAAAAATTCACTTTACTCAAACTATTACATCTTCTCAAGATCCAGGAAAAGGACATGAAAATCATCAATTAGCGCTTATTCTTTCGCCAAACGAAGGAACTCTTTATGATGGTTCTATGACATTTACCTCAAGTGAGCCTGTTCAGGTAGTTATTTTACACGAAATCAACTCACAAGAGCAAAAAGGCCAACCTATCTGGACTGTTAATAGAAATACTGTTTATGGCTTGTCTTTAATTGATTTAGGAGAAAAATCAGGGTCTTTTGAATTTACAGGAGCTGCTCTTGCATTACATTCACCAAATTCCAAAGAATTCACTGCAACTGTAAGTGTTGATGGCTGGATACGAGGACAACCTACTGAAGTAATTATACAAAAAATTGAACTAGAAAAAGAAGAACCTTCAATGTTACTTTCTAGATCAAACGTTCCAGCTACAATACCAATGCATAAAGGAATCTATGAAGGAAATCAAGTTCTTTACATTATAACCGATGGAAGCGATGAAGATTATGCAAAAACTCTCTCAGAAAAACAAGGATGGAATGTTGAACTTGCTACAACTATTGCAAATATACCAGATGATGCTCTTCAAAAATTATTCATTTTCAAAAATGGAATTAAGGGTGATGGAATTTATGGATTTCAAGATGAAGTATTTTCTACCACTCCATTACAAGAATCACAATATAGTGCATTAAGTTCTGTAATTGAAGTAACATGGAAAACAGGCCAAAAAGAAATAATATTTGAATCTGCAGATGATGTAATTGCTGCTGAAGAAGGAGGCCGAATTGAATTTAATGAAACAGGAATTGTCCTTAACACTCCTCAAATCATTTGGCCTAATGGACAGATGACAATACGTTCTGACAAAGAAATCACAGATGAAATGTCATATGGTGAAGGTCAAATAATTGAAATTAATGAAGAAGAATTGACTGTAACTTTTGTGGCTCATAGAGGTTGGGGACCTGATGGAAGAACCATCTACTATATCGTTACTGATGCTACTCCTTCCGGACCTGCAAAAACAATGGGAGTTGTCTCATCTCCTGCTTCTGCAAATCTAATAGATCATTCTGGAGTAGTTGATCTTTTCCAATTTAAAAATGGAATTAAAGGTTCCGGCCCATTGGGATTCCAAGCAGGTATTGCTGGTGCTGCTCTTGGTGATGCCAATTACAGCCCAATGTGGCGAATTTATCTAGTTGAATGGAACGATAAAGAATCAGCAAAAATTCTAGAGACAAAATCAGATATTGATTCATTTCGTGCAAATGATTTGTTAACTGTAAGTATTGCACGACCAACTAACAGTGATCATATAGTTAACTGTCCATTTATAGATCCATTTCAATAGAAATCTCACTAAACGGATAAATTACTTGACAGAAGATTTGTTTTAAAATTGACTGGTAAACTCTACATTGTTGGTGTGGGTCCTGGACATCATGACCACATGACATTTCGAGCAAAACAAGTAATTGGTGAAAGTGATACAATTGTTGGATATGAAACTTATGTGAATTTAGTTCAAGATCTAATTGAAGGCAAAACAGTTTACCGTTATGCAATGACACAAGAGGTTGAAAGAGCTCATCAATGCATTGATCTTGCAAAATCAGGAAAAATTGTTTCACTTGTATCAAGTGGTGATCCTGGAATTTATGGAATGGCTGGATTAATTTATGAAACCCTTGCTGAAACTGATTGGAATCCAAAAGATGGTCTCCAAGTTGAGATCATTCCAGGCGTATCTGCACTAAATTCCTGTGCATCAATAGTTGGTTCACCATTGATGACTGATTTTGCAGTTGTTAGTATGAGTGATTTGTTAGTTCCATGGGAAATTATTGAAAAAAGAGTTGAAGCTGCAGCACAAGGTGACTTTGTAATTGTTATTTACAATCCAGCAAGTAAAAAAAGAATTCATCAATTACAAGATACTAGAAAACTTCTTCTAAAATATAGAAAACCTACAACTCCCGTTGCAATTATCAAGGGTGCATTTAGAGAATCTGAAACAATTGTTATGACTAATTTGGAAAATCTACTCACTCATTCAGATAAATTAGGTATGATTAGTACTGTAATTATTGGAAATTCATCAACATATACTTACAAAGATTTGATGATAAATCCTAGAGGATACAAATCAAAATATAATTTAGAAGAACAAACCAATCAAGATCTCAAAGTCTAATAGCTTTTCTTTATTACTCCATTTAATTCTTCACTTAAATTTAGCTTTTCTCTAATCGGAGAAATTATTTTTACTAAATAATTTCCAATGGTCTGTTTTAAATCTCCTGGATGTAATTTCTTTTCAGCAAAGTCAGTTTCAAGCTGATTATAATCAGCATATGAAACATTACCACCAAATTTTTCTGGTCTTTCAATACTCATTTCATTAAACTCGTGAAAGATTACCGTTCTTGCAATCTCTAATAATGGATTATTCTGAGTATTTGCTTCCTCACACCACGCTTTGTTAATCTTTTTCTTTATTTCGTCATCTGTATTATGAATAAAGATGCCTGAATTTGGATCTGATTTACTCATTTTTCCTAATATCTGAGAATCATTAATGTCAGCAGGTTTTGAAAGTCCCGGTAATAGTTTGTGGTGAACAGCCACAGGAACTTTCCATTTCATTTTAGGAAAAATTTCTCTCACTAACATGTGGATCTTTCTCTGATCCATTCCTGCATGAGCAATATCTACATCTAAAGAATGAATATCGACTGCTTGCATTGGTGGATAGAGTAATTTTGCTAATTCAATTTTTTCTTCGTTTTCAGAACGTCCCATTATTGTAAGTGTTCTCATTGTTCTAGCAAGAGACATATGTTTTGTAAATTTTACAAGTTCAGACCAATACTCTGTTTTTTCCTCGTACAATTTTGAACCTAAGACAATCTCTGCATCAGGACAAACCAGTTTGAAAGCATCCTGATAGTATTTTGAAACTTTTGAGATTGTTTCCCAATCTCCACTAAGTTTATCATTAATTAGAGTATGCCAATCTGCAAGAAAAACTGTACATTTAACACCTGCCTTTGCAAAGTCATTAATTTTAAAACCAGTACTAATTAAACTACCAAGATGTAAAAATCCAGAAATTTCTAAGCCTATGTAATGTTTTGGTGCAGAATTTGTCTTGAATAATTCAATTAACTCATCATGTGTTACCACTTCTTCAGTTGGTGGTCTTTCAATCAAATCTATCTTTTCTGTAATGTCCAAATCAAAACAACTTTTGAGATCTAAACGTATAAAGTTATTCAAAAAAGTTAGTTGAATTTGGAATCTTTGAATAGTTGAGATGTTTACAATATTTATGACTCTTGAAGAAGGATTAGAATTAATTGAAAATTACAAAAAAGGACTTCAAAAATTTTTAGAAACATTACCTGAACAATCTGTTCAACTAGGTTCAGAAATGATCAAAATCCTTACTATGAATTCTAAAAATGAAATTGCAAACTTGGAAGCAATTGAGAAAGCGCTTAAACGGGAGCCTAAATACGAATCTGGCTTATCTGAATAATTTTCTAAATTCTTACTTGCAATTTTTTTTGTGTTTTCTTAAATCATCTTGAGTATTAAATTCCGTTCCACAAACTCTACATTTCTCTTTTTTCTTGTTGTGTGCTTTTTCTTGATGTTTCTTTAATCTTTCGGGATCAGATACAATGGTACCACACTTTTTACATTTCAATTCATTTTTGTTGGTTCCAAATAATCCCATACTGAAAGTATTTCTACGTACTAGAAAAAATAGTTTTTAGGCAAACTAACTAGAAATTCGTCTATAATTCTGATGTATCTAAGCTTTTTCTAGGTTTTATGCTGAGATAAAACGCATGAGTACTAATGATAAAAGATGCAAGAAATACTTTGGTTGCAAAAATTAAATTCCATGGTCTGTCAGGATCTGGATAAGCAACTGACAATCTATCAATATCTGGGACTATTCCGTCAATGATTCCTGCAGTAATCTGTGCATTTAGCACTGTGAAATTGTATAACACTTCATAGAGGGTAATAATTGAAAATCCTAGTAACATTAACTGAAGTAATGCCATCTTTGCACCAACAATTTTATTTCCAGCAGTTCTTCTCCAACCAATTCTACAAACACAATACCATCCAATTATTGTAGAAAAAAATATCCAAGTTGAAACTCTTGCAAAATTTTCAAAAGGAATAGTTGTATTATGAATTGCTTCTCCCATAACATAAGTTCCATCTTCTAACCATTCCATCATGGTTACATACACTCCAAAAACTAGTGATGCTGCCATAATGAATCCACAAATATAAAAAATATACAGATAAACCTTGTAGCCTGTATCTGTTTTTTCAAGATGACGTGATTTCATAATGCCGTTTGCCAAATTTTGAAATATAAAAATTCATGTTTATTCAACGAGATTTATAGACTAGTTATATAAACAAAATCACTATTGAAAATTGCAATTAACATCCCTATTGTAGATAAAGAAGAGATCTCTGCAGTTACTTCTATTCTTAGAAATGGTGTCTTAACCTCATCTGCTAACCAAGGAGGGAAACATGTTCAAGCTTTTGAAAAATCAATTGCATCTTTTGTAAAATCAAAATATGCTATTGCAGTAAATTCTGGCACTGCTGCCCTACAGGCTGCTCTTTATGCATTAGATATCAAAAAAGACGATGAAGTTCTAGTTCCATCATTTACTTTTGTTGCCACGGCAAATGCAGTCGTTTCAACTGGAGCAAAACCTGTTTTTGTTGACATCCTAAAAGATAACTATACAATAGATCCAGATGATCTACAAAAAAAGATTACAAAAAAAACTCGTGCTATTATCCCTGTACATCTTTATGGAAATGTAGCCCAAATAGAAAAACTCTCTGAAATTGCTAAAAAACATAATCTTTCCATTATAGAAGATGCTGCACAATCTTTAGGTTCTACCTATAAAGGAAAACATACTGGTACTTTCTTTGAAATGGGATGTTATAGTATGTATCCTGCAAAAATAATAACCTCTGGAGAAGGTGGTTTTGTTGTAACTAACAACAAAAAACTCAGGGATAAATTATTGATGATTAGAAACCATGGAATGATTAATGGGTGTGATACTAGAATTTTTGGCCTAAACTTGCGATTACCTGAAATTAATGCTGCAATTGCAACTATTCAAATGAAAAAACTTCCAAACTTTCTAAAATCTAGGAAAAAAAATGCAGAACTTTTATCAAAATTAATTTCTGATCTTAATGTTGTACTTCCTTATCAGCGAAAAAATGAAAATGTCAACTGGTACCTTTATACAATTGCAACTGAAAAACGTGATAAACTTTTAAAGAAACTTAACGAAAAAGGAATTGGTGCAACATCTTACTATCCTACACCAGTTCATAAAACTCCATTTTACAAACTTAAAACTAAACTGCCTATTACTGATTGGGCTGCTTCACATGTAGTTTCTTTACCAATTCATCCAAAAGTAACTCAAAAAAATATTGAATTTATTGCTAAAACTATGCGTGATTTATTGTGAATGCTCTAGGCGAGATAATTGGAGAATTCTGTAAGATTATCTTACCTATTCCTGAGGAATCTTATCGTGGAAATCCCAATTCATCAATAGCAGTTTGTACCCTTTCAAGTATAGATTTACTCAAAAAGTTTGCAAATTCTGAAATTCTAAACTACATTTCAATTGTTGGAAGATTACTTTCTGAAAATAAGGGAATTGATTCAATAATTGAATATGTGAATAAAAATCAAAAAATTACTGGCATCATAGTTTGTGGTAAAGAAGTTTGGGGTCACAAAGCTGGTCATTCATTATTTGAATTACACAAAAATGGAGTTGATAAAAATAATAGAATAATTAATTCAACTAGCCCAGATCCATATCTTACAATTTCTAAATCTAAGATAAACTATTTTCAAAATAATGTAACTCTTATAAATTTAATTAATGAAACTGATTATGAAACAATTTTGGATAAAATTAAAATTTCCTAATATCCTTTTCTCTGTCTTTCTCGATTAATTTCATTTTTCTTTTTGTATTCGTCTACAATATCATCTGGTGTAAGATTTAACTCAAGTGATGCCTGAACAACAAAATGCCAAATGTCAATCAATTCTTCTCTTGCTTCATCTTCATTAAACTCAGTTGGTGTCTTCCACCATTTCCAATTTGTAGTTCTTTGTAACTCTACTGCTTCATGCATAATTGCAGTACTTAGGGCAGAAACTCTTCCTTCAGAATCTTTTGGATATCTGTCTAGTTGCATCATGTTTGATAGACCTTTTTGAAGTTTGAATATTGTATCTAATCGATCTTCAGTTTTTTCAGATATTTCTTGTGACAACGATAAATTAATTTGAGAAATAATTGAACTTAAGTCTTTTTAGAATCTGATCATTTTTTCATACATCTTAACTCGTTTAGTAATATCTCCATTTTTGATCTTTAACAATCCATTCAAACCATATCTTTCAACTGCAAAAGATCCTAAGACATTTCCATAAACCACTGCTTTTTTAATATGAGATTGGCTAGTTGATTTTTTACTTGCCAAATATCCAATCATCGCTCCTGCAAAAGAGTCTCCTGCTCCTGTAGGATCCACTACATCTTCTAAAGAAAATCCTGCTGTTGGGAAAATAATATCATCATAAAACATCAAAGATCCATGTTCACCTTTCTTGATAATGACATATTTTGCTCCCCATTGCATCATTTTTTTGGCACATTTAATCAAGTTGAATTCTTTTGTAAGGAGTTTTGCCTCTTCATCATTTATTACAACTGCATCTACCGATTTTATCATGTTAATTACTGCTTCACGTTTAGTAGATATCCAAAAATCTATGGTATCACACATAGAAAATTTCACTTTATCAAATTCTTTGATTAGTGAAATATTTTGTATAGGATCATTATTTGCAAGGTACACAAATTGGGATTTTCTATAAGCCTCAGGAACGGTTGCTTTAAAATCTGCAAGTACGTTTAATTCAGTTTTCAAAGTTGATCTGATACTTAGTGTATTATCATAACTTCCATCATAATGAAATGTCTTACCTTCTTTGATAGTTAACCCTTGTAAATCAAGATATTTGGATAAAATTCTATGATGCTGTTTTGGAAAATCTTTACCAACCACTGCAATTAATCCAGTATTTACAAAATTGCTTGCTGAGATTGCTGCAAAAGTTGCTGCACCTCCTAAAACATTCTTTAATATTTTTTTTGGAGTCCTAATTGTATCTAATGCAGTAGAACCAAAAACGGTAAGCATTTGCGAAGAAATTAATTTTAATGTATAAATTCTCTTGCTTGTTCGTCAGTTGGGTAGTAAACAAATGGAACATCAATTGATGTAAAGAATGCATTATATTTTGTTACTCCATTAATTTTTACAGATTGAGATTCTCCATCAATACTAGAATCTGTATGAAAAGTACCTTTGACAAAACTACTATCTAATGGTTGTAATGTGAATGGTTCTAACTGACCTTTACCCACCATTTCATCATTAGCAATTACAAAGAATTCAGTCTTGCCTGCAGTCAGTATTAATAATGAAGGATTTTCAAACTGTAATTCTACATTATAATTTGAACCCTTTTCATTTTCATTTAATAATTCGCTCTGAGTAATGCTTACTTCTATTTGTGATGCAGATGCATACTGTGAATATCCAAAAATACTCATGCCTAGTATAAAGAGAATAATTAAACCACCTTTTTTGGATGACTTCATGACTAATTCTTGCAAAATTACATTTTAACCCAAAAGGAAAAAAATCCCAATAAATTGTGTAAAAGTTTTGATCTAATCTTAAAGCTCCTTAGAGCTAACAGAATAAATCAAAATTAGATAATTGTTTCTCATTGGCTAGAATTAAACTCAAGATTGGTGAAAATGAAATTGAAGTCGACTCTAGAGATTTCTATGTCGATAACCAAACGCTAGGCGAAATCATAGATAATTTATCACATCATTTACCCGAAAATCAAGCAAAAATTGTGTATGAAACTGAGTCTGCTGCAAAATCAACTGAAGCCGAACATCCAGATCAATATGGTTTGAAATACTTGGATGATGCTGAAGTATATGAATCAGAATTTAACGACCCAAAATACATTACTTCTCATGAAATTAAATCAAAATTACGAATTTTAGAAACAAGTAGATTCTTTGATTCACCAAGAACAGTCACTGAAACTGTTCAACAACTTAGAGAATATGGTTGGGCTACAAGTTCATTAGATGTATCAAAAGCTTTAGCAAAAATGGCATCAAACAAAGAAATTATGAAAAATTCTCATGAGAATCGAATTCATTATTTTGTTGAAGAACCATTAGTAGCTAACTAGCAGAATAATTACATTTTTTACAATTAGAAAAAGTTTCTCCATCTAAATGATCAAAATGTGTGTTGCACTGATTACATGTATGATGCATATCAAAAAATCCATCCTTCTCAACTTTTCCAATTCTATTTGATTTAAGATCTATACTCTTACATTTTATACAATGACAACCACAATCAATTTTCATAATTTTTCTCCGATAATGTATGTATAGTTGCAATACTTATACAAATCATTGGAAAAGAAAAGGATCATACCATTAGAAATCGATGATCATTTCAAGCTTTATGGAAAGGAACCATGGGAAGTGGATTATGGTGAAAAATGCCCAGTTTGTAATGTTAGAATTGATGAATATGGTTTCTGTTCGTGTGGTTCTAGCGGAGATTAAATTTTCTTATTAATGGCACAACAAGAATCATCAAAAATCCTACCGCTAATGGAGCAATTATTGGAAATTCAGGTACTACTGTAGTTCCTATAATTGTAATTTCTCCTGGAGTTTCAGGCCTCATATTAAGCCAAACATGAGTTCCATTATTGATGTACTCGTGAAAAAAAATCTTTTCTTCATCAAGAAATACCATATATGGCTCCCATAATAATTCTAAAGGAATTATGGCAGTAACAAATTGATTATCATCACTTATTTTAAAGCTAATTTTTTTTACTGGTTGATTAAAATCAAAACTTTCTATATCTGCAAAAGTTCTAATCTCTACAAGAAATTCTTTACCTTCCCAATTTACTTGTTTGATATTTTTTGGTTCATTAATTGAATATTCTAAAATCATTTGACAACCATGACAAGCAAATCCTCTCTTATCATCCATGTATACTGGCCTATCGTTTACAAAAATCAAATCAAGTTTTTCAGGAATGACAAAAATTGTTGTTTCTAAATATAAAAAATCTAAAGTCCAAACATTGTCTTTTAGCAAAAGTACATCTTCTAAATCATATTCTACGACAGAATCAGTTTCTGATGGAAAAATCATCACTGCATCCTTTTTACCAATTACTGTTACTAATTGTTCTTTACCTTCTTCATCAGTGATAGTTAGATTTTGAATAGTTCCATCAATCAGATCTATTTGCTTTGGAGAATTAGAAGAACTCACAATATGCTTAACATGAATATCTCCTGTATTACTAATTATCACTTCTACTGATTTTTGTTTTGCTTTTTCTTCAATATTGATTTCTTGAGCACTTATTGAAGGAATAACTAGAATTAATGAAATTATGATAAAAATAGCAAAAATTTTCATTTATTCCACAGTTACATGAAGTATTTGTGCTTTTTCTAAAGGACAATCATTGTTATCTCTTTCAAGATTTACAATTTTGTCTGCAACATCCATGCCTTCAGTTACTTCACCAAATACGGTATACTGCCTATCAAGAAATGTACTATCAGCTGTTACTATAAAAAATTGTGAACCTGCACTATCTGGATCTTGTGCTCTAGCCATAGAAACTATGCCTCGCAAATGAGATCTTGAACTAAATTCAGCCTTGATGCTGTATCCTGGCCCTCCCGTTCCCCATGAACCTTTGTTATCAGTTTTTGTATTTGGATCACCACCCTGAATCATAAATCCAGGAATAACTCTGTGGAAAAGAGTATCATCATAGAATCCTTCTTTGGATAATTTTTCAAAATTTCTAACTGTTTCAGGTGCTAATTCAGGTAGAAGTTTAAATGAAATCTTTCCAAAATTAGTTTCAATATTTACTACAGTCATAAAAATTTCTCTCCCTTCTTATCATAAGAGTCTTTTGAGAATATCTATTTGAAAATTCTTATAGATATTTGAACTATGTTGAAAAATTTATAATTATCAATACGTTTTTCGTTGATATATTTTGTCTTTGAAGACTATAGATTTTTATTTTTTTTACAAAGTAAAATCTAAAATTATTAGAAATGACATTTTAGAAATTTAAAAAGTTATAGTCTTATATAGAACAACTAAAACTTAGAATTCGTTGAATCGTACAAACCAA
>Ga0224497_10001029_pt1 | contig 18388 bp, 15 predicted proteins | sample SF_Jul11_sed_USG_4_FD_167970 | JGI IMG/M metagenome (GOLD analysis project Ga0224497, IMG submission 167970) | Sediment microbial communities from San Francisco Bay, California, United States - SF_Jul11_sed_USGS_13 | ecosystem: Environmental > Aquatic > Marine > Sediment | place: USA... | reverse complement strand
TGGGTCGCCTTGGTTAAACAGCGACGGCGAAATCGTGCAGCTGCCATTGGTGCCGGGCATGGAACGAATGGCGTTATTGACGGGCCCGGCCGGCACGTCCCGCGACGTCGCACAACGCTACCGGCAGTGGGGATCGATCTTGGCGACCAGTGGCATGCGAATTAAGAGTCTCACATTGTCGGAACGCCGTGCCTGGCGGCTACAGGTACGTATGCCAACGCAAGTGTCGACGGTCGCCGTGACCACGGAGTCAACCTGGATCGACGGTGCAATTCTGGACATCGTTATCGGTAAGCACGACATCGACGCACGGGTAACGCGATTCGCGCGGGCGTTGGCCGCAGCGCCAGGGCCGCAATGGTTGCAGGCGCAACGCGTCGATCTGCGATATCCAAACGGGTTCTCGGTGCGATGGATGCCCGGGGTTGAGTACTCGGATCAGCCGATGAGCACGACGGAGCCCGATCAGGCATGAGAAACCGCGGCGCGAATCGCAAAACCGACGAACGACTGGTGGTGGGGCTCGATATTGGCACGTCCAAGGTTTTGGCAATTGTCGGTGAGATTTCGCCGACCGGAGAAATTGAGATTATTGGCGTCGGCTATCATCCGGCACGCGGACTACGCAAAGGCGTTGTCGCGAATATCGAATCTACCGTGCAATCGATTCAGCGTGCTGTGGAGGAAGCCGAACTCATGGCCGGCTGCCAAATCTACTCGGTGTTTGCCGGCATCGCGGGAGCTCACATCAACAGTTTTAATTCCCACGGCGTAGTGGCGATTCGCGATAAAGAAGTTGGCCAAAGCGACATGGAGCGGGTAATTGAAGCCGCTCGCGCTCTGGCGATCCCGAATGACCAGAAAATCCTGCACATATTGCCCCAGGACTTCCTGATCGACGGCCAGGACGGAATCCGCGAACCGATCGGAATGAGCGGTGTGCGCCTCGAGGCCAAAGTCCACATCATAACCGGAGCCGTGAGTGCGGCGCAGAACATCACCAAATGCATTCGCCGCTGCGGGCTTGAAGTAGACGATATTATTCTCGAACAGCTTGCCTCCAGTCAGGCCGTGTTGACTGACGACGAAAAAGAGTTGGGCGTCGGCATGATCGATATCGGTGGTGGCACTACCGATATTGCGGTGTTTACGGACGGCGCAATTCGCCATACTGCGGTGATTCCGATTGCCGGCGATCAGGTTACCAACGATATCGCCGTGGCGTTGCGTACACCGACTCAGGCGGCTGATGAAATCAAGAAAAAATACGGTTGCGCGTTGACGCAATTGGCCAGTGGCGATGAGACGATAGAAACACCGAGCGCCGGTGATCGGGCGCCACGCAAGCTCGCTCGCCACACCTTGTCGGAAGTCATCGAACCCCGAATTGAGGAGCTTTACGGCCTTGCGCAAGCGGAACTAAGGCGCTCTGGTTTCGAGGAATTACTGGGTTCGGGAATCGTACTCACCGGCGGTAGTTCCAAAATGGAAGGCATGGTGGAACTCGCCGAAGAAGTGTTCCACATCCCGGTTCGGCAAGGGCTTCCACAGTACGCCGGCGGTCTGAGCGAAGTGATTCGGAACCCGGTTTTTTCAACGGGAGTTGGGCTCATCCATTTTGGGTACAACAATCGTGGTGCGGCGATGAGCGAACCCGAATCCAGCGCCGGATTTCGAAATATTTTTGAACGAATGCGCAGTTGGTTTCAAGGTAGTTTTTAGAGATGAAAACGTGATGAATTTCGGTGGTTTTTTCGATAACCAAGGCACTCTTCGGCGGCGAAGACAGGAGGACTAGTTATGTTTGAGTTGTTAGATACGGTCGGCCAACAGGCGGTCATCAAAGTCATCGGAATCGGTGGTGGCGGCGGTAATGCCGTCGATCATATGGTGACGTCGCAAATCGAAGGCGTCGATTTCATTAACGCCAACACAGATGCGCAGACGCTCAACCGCTCCAGCGCACGTACGATCTTGCAACTCGGCTCCAATCTAACCAAGGGGCTTGGGGCCGGCGCCGATCCTGAAATCGGCCGCCAGGCGGCGATGGAAGATCGGGATCGAGTCGCCGAGGCCTTGGACGGTGCGGATATGTTGTTTATTACCGCGGGAATGGGCGGCGGTACCGGTACGGGGGCGGCGCCTATCATCGCGCAACTTGCACGTGAGCGGGGAATCCTCACCGTGGCTGTCGTGACCCGCCCGTTTCCATTTGAAGGCCGCAAACGCATGGAAATTGCGGAACAGGGAATCGGAGCACTATCCGAACACGTCGACTCTCTGATAACGATTCCGAACGAGAAAGTGCTGGATGTGATGGGTAAGCAAGCGACCCTATTGGATGCCTTCGCCAAGGCCAACGACGTGCTACTCAATGCGGTGCAGGGTATTTCCGAACTCATCACTCGCCCGGGGCTCATCAATGTGGATTTCGCTGACGTGACTACTGTGATGGCTGAAATGGGTATGGCAATGATGGGGTCGGCCACCGCCAACGGCGATGAACGGGCCGCGGACGCCGCCCGTGCCGCGATATCCAGCCCATTATTGGAAGACATCGATATTTCTGGTGCCAAGGGTATCCTGGTGAATGTCACCGCTGGGATGGATATGGCGATCGGTGAGTTCGCGGAGGTCGGCGATACGATTCGCGAATTTGCGTCAGAGGATGCGACTGTTGTAATTGGCACAGTATTGGACCCCGAAATGGCCGGTGACCTTCGGGTTACGATGGTCGCGACCGGAATTGGCCAAGCTCGGGCCACGCCCAATCCCTATAAAGTCGTGCATTCGAGTCCGGTCCGCCGCGCCGTCAATTACGAGGATCTGGATACCCCGACCGTCATTCGTAACCGCCGTAGCGGGCGCATGGAGGGGGCGGCCGCCGTGGCCGAACCAGAGGAGGCGAACATGGATTATCTGGACATTCCGGCATTTCTGCGAAAGCAGGCCGACTAATTGGCGATTCGTTTTGTGGGTCTGCGGTGCTCGGACCATGGCCCTCTTGTACAGACCGGTACACAAAAGTGCCAAATTCGTGTAGGATTCGCGCGTTCCGGGGAGGGACCGCCAAGCCGTGCGTTGTGCGCCATCCATCAGAATAACACCCTGGTTTTCCAATGATTAAGCAACGAACACTAAAAAATGTCATTCGTGCGACCGGTGTTGGCCTGCATACTGGCGAAAAGGTCTATTTAACCCTGCGCCCGGCGGCGCCGGAGACCGGAATTGTATTTCGCCGCGTCGATCTGGATCCGGCCATCGATGTGCCCGCTCGGCCCGAAAATGTGAGCGATACCCGTCTGTCAACGACGCTCGAGCGTGACGGGGTAAAGATTTCAACGGTGGAGCATCTGATGTCCGCGTTTGCGGGGCTCGGCATCGATAACGCGTATGTGGACCTTACCGCGGCCGAAGTGCCGATAATGGACGGCAGTGCCGGCCCGTTTGTATTTTTGATCCAATCAGCAGGTATCGAAGAGCAGGGAACACCGAAACGTTTTATTCGAATCAAGAAACGTGTGCAGATCCAGGATGGCGACAAATGGGTCCGCTTTGAGCCGCTGAACGGTTTCAAAGTGTCATTCACAATCGACTTCGATCATCCGATTTTTAAGAATTCAGTACAGGTGGCGAGCGTGGATTTTTCGACGACCTCATTTGTAAAGGAAGTCAGTCGCGCCCGCACCTTTGGGTTTATGCAAGATCTTGAAGCCTTACGCGACGCAGGCCTCGCGCGGGGCGGCAGTCTCGATAATGCCATCGTTATGGATTCGTTCCACATTCTTAACGAAGACGGACTGAGGTACGAGGACGAGTTTGTAAAGCATAAGGTTTTGGATGCAATTGGTGATTTGTATTTACTGGGTCACCCGTTGATCGGTGCATTTAGTGCCCACAAGTCTGGGCATTCGCTCAATAACAAACTGTTACGTGAAATGGTTAGCGACGAAACAGCGTGGGACTTGGTGTCGTTTGACGATATGAGTCAGGCACCAATCGCATTCATGCGACCCATTCCGGCGATTTAGACGCCTGTCATACTTCGGGAATCGTAGCGAGGCCGGAGGGAGAGTCCAGATTACGGATCGATTGAGGCGAATCGCGAACTACTTAACGAGTTAATTCGACAAGCTGGGCCGAGTTTCCCGCCGCAGTCGATTTGCCGTAAGTCCGACAGGCACCCAGCGAGAACTATTACCGGCGGCCACCCGAACACCGGTCGCCATGTTCGGCAAGTTTGTTCAGCGATTGGCGTAAGCGCTGATCGGAAACGGTAGTCGCCACCTTTCGCAGCAGTTCGGCGGTGGCGGGCGACAACCGTGGGGCAGCAGCAGCACGGGATTGCGTCGCACTCGATGCAGGTGCGACACGTACTCGAATATTGACGATCCCGGCATAGCCGTTAGCCTGTACACCACAAAGGAGGAAAGTCTGTTGGTGCCGAATTTTGTTGGCCCACAGCGGTGAATTAGCGTGGACGACCAGAGCGTCACCCGACGCATATATTGAGTCCGTGTGATCCGCGATCGCACGCCCCGCTACCTCCCGCCAGATTTCCCCCAGCGACCGATCGTTGTCGGTATCCGGTACGGTCGGACAACGAATGTTCAACTGCGCGAAGAACGAAGCCAGTTTTTGCAGTGTTGGGTTTGCCATCGCCGCTACATTATAGAGTAACGCGATTGGCTCGGAAATTTCACTAGGGTGGACCATGGGTCTGGAATTCTTAATTCGGGTAAGTCGTAATCCGAGCTGTGCGGTCACGGCGCAACTCGTGCAATTCGAGCGGATCGAAGATCGGGCTTCTTGGTTAGGCAACCACCGTTTGATTCGCCCGGACTTTCGCATAGACCCGTTAGCGCGGTTCCCCCACAGCTGCAGCTTCGGCAATCAATATTCCAGCAGTTGCACCGACTGCTTGGCCCGGATTCCCCTGAAACGTCAACCTTTCACAAAATATCACGGCTAGAGGACCTACGATGCGAATAGTCCTGACCCCTGAATCAACGGACGGCCAGCAAAAACAGAGCCTTGTCACTCGCGAGTTCCGATTTGGGTTCTTGCAGATTTTTATGGCGTGTCAGTCTTCGGTGCGTGGCTTATCGATTCGGAGCTTAGGGGTGTTGGGCATAGTGTTGTTGTTCGCCTTCAGCGCCGGTACCGGTGTGGCGGCGTATTTTGCCGCCGGCGAAGTTCAGGATTACCTCGCATCGCTTGAGACCAGCGAGACTCAACCGGCCGCAGTACCGCGGGTGACGCTCGCTGATCGGCGCCTGGCGGCGCACCACCGGGCCACTGCGGGCCAAATTTCGAAACGGCTTGCTGACCTTGAGCAGGCGATCCGTCATCAGCGCCAAGCGCTACGTGATGCTCGCGAGTCTGCGGATATCGAAATCGGTGAGATGGGGCGCCGCATTGGCGCATTGCAAGCTCATCTGGTTCGGCTCAACGCTTTGGGCCAACGGCTCGCCGAGGTCTCGGAATTGAATGCGGGAGAGTTCGATTTCGCGGACGAGCCAGCAATGGGCGGGCCGGATGTCGACGTATTGCCGCGCAAGACGGAAGTAGCAGATTTAATGAATACTCTTGACCAACTTACCCAGCATAGCAGCGACAACCACAAACAATTGGCAGTATTGGAATCTTTGATTGTCGGACGTGATCTCGCGGAGGCGATCTACCCGCAAGGCTGGCCGACGGACGGCGGTTGGCTATCGTCGCGTTACGGATATCGCCGTGATCCATTTACCGGGCGTCGTGCTTTCCATCGCGGCGTCGATATTGCGAATCGTAGCGACGCACCGATTCGTGCCGTTGCATCTGGAATTGTCACCGAAATCGGTAAAGATGACGGCTACGGCAATAGGATCGAAATTAGTCACGGTTTTGGATTCTCAAGCCGTTACGCCCATGTAGCGTCCGTGTTCGTCGCACCTGGTCAACGGGTCGAGCGAGGGGAGACGATCGCGGCCATCGGTAGCACAGGCCGCTCCACCGGGCCGCATCTCCATTTTGAATTGTTGGAAGATGCGAAGGCCGTCGACCCCGGTGATTTCCTGCGGGCAGCGAATTAGCACGCGCGAGCCACCCGCGATTGATGTTTGGCTAGCAAATTCGAGAGGCGAAGCCGCCCTACCTCCACGCTGGGATCCCGATACCGCCGTTCACGCCTAGTACCTGCATCTTTGTAGGTACCACTGCCCCGATACCGCGGCGATTGTTTCTGCATCGCTCTCGATTCTGGCTCCTGCTTCGTTCTCGGCTCGGACTTCCTGCTTCGCTCTACCGCCTCCATCCATGGAGTCGTACCGCGTCCGTCACTGGACTCGTACCACCTACATCCCTGTAGGCGTGCTCACGCTTAGTACCTACCGCCGTGTCGGCAATGGTTAAGAATCGCAAAGCTTCCACTTCCGCTCACGCCCGTCACCGCCGTCCATGTAGGCGACGCCCAAGCGGGTGATTTTCGACTCAGGCCAGCCGAGTATGAATTAATCGGAGGTTCCTTGATGTAAAATGTGCTTCGGCTTGCGTTTGTTGTTTTGCTCGAAAACACAATCATTTTCGTGCACAGCACCCAGTCCATCAAATGAGCTGTAAAACGGGATTTTCATGATATCGAATTTAGTGACCAAGGTTTTTGGGAGCCGTAACCAACGGTTGATTAAGTCTATGTCCAAGAATGTGGACGCGATCAATGCGCTGGAAGCTGAGATCAGCGCCCTGACTGATGCGGAGCTAGCTGCCAAAACCCCTGAGTTTAAGTCGCGATTGAGTGACGGCACGGATCTCGAATCGCTGTTGCCGGAAGCGTTCGCAGTGGTACGCGAAGCCGCGAAGCGGACGCTCGATATGCGCCATTTCGATGTGCAACTGATCGGGGGCATGGTGTTGCACCGCGGCAAGATTGCAGAAATGCGCACCGGCGAGGGTAAGACTTTGGTGGCAACACTGCCGGCGTATTTAAATGCGCTGGCGGGCGATGCCGTGCACGTAATTACCGTGAATGACTACCTGGCCAGGCGTGATGCCGACTGGATGGGGAAAATCTATGCGTTCTTAGGCATGAGTGTTGGTGTAATCGTGTCCGGTCAAGACGGTACTGCGAAACGAGAAGCCTACGCCGCCGACATTTTATACGGCACCAACAACGAATTTGGGTTTGATTACCTGCGTGACAATATGGCATTCGGTGCCGAGGATCGCGTGCAACGCGGCTTGGATTTCGCCATCGTGGATGAGGTGGACTCGATTCTCATCGATGAAGCGCGAACCCCGTTGATTATTTCAGGCGCCTCCGAAGACAGCACCGATCTTTACGAAAAAATCGATGTCATCATCCCCAAGCTTATACCCCAGGAAGTAGAAGATGGGCCGGGCGACTACAGTGTCGACGAAAAAGCGCGCCAGGTGTTCTTCACCGAGGAGGGTCAAGAGCACAGTGAGCAGTTGTTGTTGGATGCAGGATTGCTGGCGCACGATTCCAGCCTTTATGATGTGTCGAACATCGGTTTGCTGCATCACCTGAACGCGGCATTGCGGGCGCACGCACTATTTCAGCGTGATGTCGACTACATTGTTCGCGATAATCAAATTGTCATTGTCGATGAGTTTACGGGACGAATGATGCCGGGCCGGCGCTGGTCGGAGGGATTACATCAAGCCGTAGAGGCCAAGGAGAAGGTGAAAATACAACAAGAAAATCAAACGCTTGCGTCAATAACGTTCCAAAATTATTTCCGCTTGTACGGCAAGCTGGCGGGCATGACCGGTACGGCTGATACCGAGGCCGCGGAGTTTCAGCAAATTTACGGGCTTGAAGTCGTCGTAATTCCGACTGACCAAGAAATGATTCGCGATGACCGCCCGGATCTTGTTTATCGCACCGCCGCCGAAAAGTTCGACGCCATCGTCGATGCGATTCGAGAATGCGGCACCCGACTGCAGCCGGTGTTGGTGGGAACGGCGTCCATCGAAACTTCGGAATATCTGTCCAAATTGTTGGACCAAACCAAGATCAAACACGAGGTTTTGAACGCTAAGCATCACGAACGTGAAGCGCACATTATCGCCCAGGCCGGGAGCCCCGGGGCAGTTACGATTGCCACCAATATGGCAGGTCGCGGCACCGATATCGTGCTTGGTGGAAACTTGGAGATGGAGTTGGCAGAGGCTCCGGACCCGGAGAATGACGCGGCGTCGATTCGCCGGGCGTGGCAGCAACGCCACGACCAAGTCGTCGCGGCGGGAGGGTTGCACGTGTTAAGTACCGAACGGCATGAATCGCGGCGCGTCGATAATCAACTCCGTGGTCGCTCCGGCCGACAGGGTGATCCAGGATCCAGTCGGTTCTATTTATCGATGGAGGATAATCTGATGCGGATCTTCGGGTCAGACCGAGTGTCCGCGTTGATGGAAAAACTGGGAATGGAGGAGGGCGAGGCGATCGAACACCCGTGGGTCACCAAGGCTATTGCCAACGCGCAACGTAAAGTCGAGGGTCGTAACTTCGATATCCGCAAGCAGCTTCTCGAATTCGACGATGTCGCCAACGAGCAGCGTAAAGTCGTTTACGAACAGCGCAATACACTCATGGATGTCGACGATATTTCGGCGAATATTGACGCCACGCGCGTCGAAGTTGTGAACCGAATTATCGATCGCAGCATTCCGCCGCAGAGTCTCGAGGAGCAATGGGATATTACGCACCTGCAATCCGAAATCGAGGATGCGTTCGGCACCAAGTTGCCGATTCAGCAGTGGTTAGACGAGGATTCTGACCTGCATGAGGAACCTTTGCGGCGCCGCATCGAAACGAAAGTCGCCGATGACTACCGGCGCAAGGAGTCGGAAGTCGGGGCGCCGCTCATGCGCCATATTGAAAAATCTATCATGCTGCGGATTCTTGACGAGCACTGGAAAGAACACCTTGCCAATATGGACCATCTGCGCCAAGGAATTCATCTGCGCGGTTATGCCCAAAAGAACCCAAAACAAGAGTATAAGCGCGAATCATTTGAGATGTTTTCCGCGTTGTTCGATCGGGTAAAACACGATGTAGTCGTAATGCTCGCAAAGATTCAGATCCGCAGTGAGTCCGAAGTCGAGGACCTGGAAGCGCAACGTCGTTCACCGCAGGGTATGCAGTATTTACATCCGGAAATGGAAACTGCAGCCGCAGCGACCGGCGATCCCGAGCCGAATACTGCAGGTCGTGCATCTAATGAAACCGCAACGGTAGTACCCTATGTGCGTAATACGCCCAAGGTCGGACGCAACGCGCCTTGCCCTTGCGGGTCCGGTAAGAAGTATAAACACTGTCACGGCCGCCTAAATTAGCCGTCCCTGAAAAATGCCCTTTTTGGCCGTCGGCGGCGTTGCCTACAGGGATGTAGGTAATGAGCGAGAGCAGGGAAGCGGTAGCGTTGCCCCGTGACTTCCGATGCTCGTTTACTAGCATGTAAACTTCGTTTCGGTTTCTCGGGCGCCTTGCCGACAACTAAAATGACACTTTTCCGAAACGACTAAACTCGTTCATATCAATTACTAATATGGCGGACCAAGGTCCGCCAGGTCACGCGTTCTCGAGTCACGTTATGCAGCGATCGCCACTTGCACCGAAACGGTTCCCGACATTGGCCGACGTATCGGGTGTGCGGCTCGCCGGCGTCGCGGCCGGCGTTAAACGGCGCGGGAAACTCGATTTGTTTCTCGCCGAATTGGCCCGCGGAACGGCTGTGGCCGCCGTGCTAACCCAGTCACGGACCGCTTCTGCCCCGGTGGATTGGTGTCGTAGCCTGCGCCCAACGGGCCGGGGCCGCGCTATTATCGTTAACGCGGGTAATGCAAATGCGTTCACCGGTCGGGTCGGCGCGGAGCATGTGCGACGCATGGCAGAGGCGACGGTCGCGCGCCTCGGTTGCCGCACACGCGACGTGTGGGTTGCGTCAACCGGAGTCATCGGTGAACCGTTGCCGGCGGATCGGATCACCGCCGCAGTGCCCAAGTTGGTGAATAGCTTGGCGCCAGGGAATTGGGGGTCCGCGGCGAGGGCTATTATGACCACGGACACGTTTCCAAAAGGCGCGAGTGCCGTTACCCGGATCGGTGCTAAAAATGTCACCATCAGCGGAATTGCCAAAGGTTCCGGAATGATCGCCCCGGACATGGCTACGATGCTCGCGTTTGTGTTTACCGATGCAAAAATCTCCGCACCGGTATTGAACAATCTGTTACGACGCGCGACGGATCGAAGTTTTAATTGCATTACTGTGGACTCCGATACCTCGACGAGCGATACGTTGTTGTTAGCGGCCACGGGTTGCGCGGGTAATAGGCCGCCCGGGGCCGCAAACGACGCGCAGCTGCGACCCTTCGCTGACGCGCTGCAGGGGGTGTTGATCGACTTGGCGACCCAGATCGTGCGTGACGGTGAAGGTGCTTCGAAATTCATCACGATTGACGTCAGCGGTGCGCGTTCTCGTCGCGCTGCACGTCGCGTTGGTTTGGCGATTGCGAACTCACCACTCGTAAAAACTGCCATTGCCGGTGAAGATGCGAATTGGGGCCGTATCGTGATGGCGGTCGGAAAGAGCGGTGAACAGGCGGATCGCGACTCATTACGAATTGCCATAGGTGGCGTCGACATCGCGATGCGGGGTCAGCGTGTCGGCGACTACGACGAGTCGCTCGTGACCGAGCATCTACGTGGCACGGAAATACATATTGGCGTCGACCTCGCTGTCGGGCGGGGTCGGGCACGGGTGTGGACCTGCGACTTGACCCACGATTACATCCGGATCAATGCCGAGTACCGTAGCTGATGTCGCGGTTGCACGTAGCCGTTGGTATCGTAACCGACACCCGTGGTCGCGTCTTGGTGGATCAACGTCCGACCGGTATTGCCTGTTCCGGCCAGTGGGAATTTCCCGGTGGAAAAATCGAAACTGGGGAAATCCCATATCAAGCGCTATGTCGCGAACTCCACGAGGAACTGGATATCGGCGTGCTGGATGCGAAACCGTTGATCGTAGTGCCTTACGACTACGACGATCGCCAAGTGCTGCTGCACGTCTGGCGAGTCCTCGAATATCGTGGTATTCCGCGGGGTCGTGAACAACAACCGATCCGTTGGGTGCGCATCGAGGAGATCGCTGAACTCGATTTTTTGCCCGCGAATCGGCCGATTATTAACGCATTAGCCTAGTCGTTACGATCGCCGGCCGCTGCCGGTTTGCGCTGGGTGGCGAGGCGGAGCCGAAATCCGCCGATCAGCTATGGCCAAGATACTTTTGGTGCAGCGCATCGACCTGGTGGATTAACGTATCGATATCGTTGTCGTTAACAAGGACGTCGTCGGCAATCGCGAGGCGTTGTTCACGACTGGCCTGGGCCGCGAATATCGCTGTGATTTGTTCATCATCGAGGCCACTGCGCGTTTTTAGCCAAACACGACGTTTGTGTTCAGGCGCATCCACCACCAACACATGATCCACCAGAGGGTGGGGGCCGGTCTCGGTCAGCAATGGGATCGCCAACACACAATAAGGGCCATCGATACTCCGAATACGCCGCGCCATTTCCATGCGAATCAAAGGGTGTAGGATGCGTTCCAGACTTTGCCGTTTTGCCGGTGTCGCAAACACTATTTCCCGCAGCCGATCGCGGTCGAGTGCACCGTCCGGTTTTAGGACGATGTCGCCAAACTCTCGTGCGATCGTGCGTACGGCCGGCTGGCCCGCTTGTGTAAGTTTATGGGCGATCCGGTCGGCATCGATGACGGTCACGCCCAGCTCCTCGAAGCGATCCGATACCGTGGTCTTACCGCTGCCAATTCCTCCGGTCAGGCCAACGCGCAGCATCGGAAGACCCTCATGTGCAATGTTGCCTTGGACGAGAGTTAGCCACCCAAGCTCGCCAATGGAAAGTAGCGAGTGGTGATCGTCGAACCCCATAGCATAGCGACCCACCCGGCACCCGCAAGATAAGGCCCGAATGGAATCGGCAAATGGCGATCCCGGCCGCGGCCGATAATGAGGATGAGGCTAATGATGGTGCCTATTGCGGACGCCAACAAAAGGATGAGCGGTAAGGATTGCCATCCCAACCATGCCCCAAGAGTAGCGAGTAGCTTGAAATCGCCGTAACCCATACCTTCCTTACCGGTTACCAGGCGGAATCCATGGTAGACGCTCCACAAGATCAGGTAGCCTGCCACGGCGCCAACAACGGCGGACGCTAAATCCGTAAACAGGCCGAACAGGTTAGCCAGCAACCCAAGCCAAAGTAACGGCAGAGTGATTACATCGGGTAGGATTTGCCGGTCGAAGTCAATAACGCTCAGTGCGATTAGCGCCCATGTCAATCCCAATGCCAGCAAGCTGCCCCACCCGATGCCTAATTGTTGAATCACGATAACCGACAGCACGGCCGTAACAATTTCGATGAGTGGATAGCGCCAAGCGATGCGTGATTTGCACTCGTAGCAGCGTCCCCGCAACCACAAGAAACTCAAAACCGGGATGTTCTCCCAAGCGCTGATTTGATGCCCGCAATGTGGGCAACGTGACCTCGGTAGAAATAATCCTGGAACGTCGGGAGGTTCCTCGGATTGTTCAATGTTAAGTAGCTCGCGGCACTGTGCGGACCACTGCACGTCCAACATTTGCGGCAGCCGGTGGATGACTACATTAAGAAAACTGCCGACACAAAGCCCGAACAGGCCGACAATCAGACTTAAGTAGGCGCCATTGATTGCAAGTACGGCCAGATAATCCATCGTGAAAATCGATTGTGTGGGCAGGCTGGATTATTTCACGTGAAAGGGCGGCCACGCCAGACGACTCGCCTAACGCCTTGGCCGATGGCGTGTTCGGCGCACGTATTTCTAATTACAACCAGGAATTCCGAATTACGATATCGAACGTGGCCAACGCCACAATCGTTCGCACGCTACAAACGAGACATTATCGCCGGCGACAGTAATTTTCTCTTTAGAAGTAATCTTCTACTGTCATGTGAATGACGAACTTAGAACACAGCCGCCATCTTGAAGATCGGCAAGTACATCGCCACCACCACCGTTCCGACTGTGACGCCGAGAAATACGATCATAATGGGTTCGATCAAACTGCTGATTGCCGCTACCGCGTCATCCACCTCGCGCTCGTAGAAATCGGCGACTTTGTCGAGCATGGCCTCAAGTTCGCCCGATTCTTCGCCGGTTTCCACCATTTGCAGCGCCATATTCGGGAATATGCCGGTCTGAGTCATCGCAGCGTGCAGCGGTCGGCCGGTACTCACGTCGTTGCGGATGCCGATAATGGCGTTGTAATAGACGCGGTTACCGGTCGCATTGGCCACAGACTCCAACGAATCGACCAGCGGTACACCTGCGCCGAACATGGTCGCCAAGGTTCGAGCAAATCGCGCGACTGTGGCTTTTTGAATCACCGAGCCAAATACAGGGAGTTTCAAAGTGATTCGATCGACGAGGAACTGCAGCCGAGTTGAGCGTTTGTAAGTGAAGCCGATGAATAAGGTTGCGCCCACCGCGCCGCCAATCGCGTAATACCACTTAGCCTGAAACCAACGCGACGCATCGACAACCACCTGAGTCAAGCTGGGCAGCTGGCCGCCGAAACTAAGGAATAGATCCTCAAATTGCGGGATGACGAATATCAACAAACAGGCAATAACGACGACCGCCACCACCACGATAGCGATTGGATAAAACATCGCTGATTTTACTTTGCTCTTGATGGCCTCCACCTTTTCCATATTGGTGGCGACTTTATCCAGTAGAGCATCGAGTGTGCCGGACTCTTCGCCGGCCGCTACCAGCGCCCGATAAAGGCGGTCGAAATGCAATGGATACTTCGCCAAAACCACACTCAAAGACGTGCCGCTTTCCACTTCCTGACGTATCCCATCAAACAACTCCTGCATTTTCGGATTGTCATGGCCGCGCGCAACAGCATGGTACGACTGCGCGATCGGGATGCCGGCGGCAATCATCGTCGAAATCTGGCGAGTCGCGATGGTAATATCTTTGGGTTTGATCGTGCTACCGATACTAAATAATGGTTTTGGCTTCTTACGAATACGGTTCGGTGAAATACCCTGGCGTCGGAGCGCGGACTTGACGAATGCCGGGTTGGGTCCCTCGGTCTCGCCCTTGATAATATTGCCGCGCCGATCTTTGCCACTCCAGACAAAGACTGTGAGTTTGGTCTGTGGATTTTTTGCCATGATCTATTGGTTCGTTACGCGCTCGACTTCTTCGAGGCTGGTTATACCGGTAATCACTTTGCGAATTCCGGATCGCCGCAAATCTGATACTCCATTCTTGGTCGCAAGCCTCACAATATCAGCCTCGGTACAGTCGCGCATGATTAGTTCGCCCATTTCTTCGGTTACGGGCATGACCTGAAACACGCCTGCTCGGCCCTTATACCCCTGCGTACAGGCGTTGCATCCGACCGGGCCGAATATCGTGAATTCCTTGTCGAAATCCTCTTCTATGAATCCTGCCTTAAGCATAGCCGGTTTTGGGATTTCCAGGGGAGTTTTGCAATTACTGCAGAGGCGGCGCACTAATCGCTGCGCCATGATCAAATGCACCGTCGACGCGATATTGAACGGCGCAACCCCCATATTCAGTAGCCGAGTCAAGGTCGCTGGAGCATCGTTGGTGTGCAGGGTGGACAGCACTAAATGGCCGGTCTGCGAGGCCTTGATGGCGATCTCGGCGGTTTCCAGATCGCGAATCTCACCGACCATGATGATATCCGGATCTTGGCGCAAAAATGAGCGTAAGGCGCCGGGGAAGGTCAGACCGGCTTTCAGATTGATGTGCACCTGATTGATCCCGGTCACGTTAATCTCGACCGGGTCTTCCACCGTGGCAATATTTCGCTCAGGCGTATTAAGCAGCCCCATTGCCGTATACAACGATACCGTCTTGCCGCTACCGGTAGGCCCCGTCACCAGGATCATCCCGTATGGACGTTCCACCGCATCCAGATAGTGTTGCATTTGCTCGGGTTCAAAACCCAACTGTTCGATGCCCAATTCCGTGGCCGCTGCGTCTAAGATACGCATCACGACCTTTTCACCAAACAACGTCGGCAGTGTGCTGACCCGAAAGTCAATCGCTCTGTTTTTGGACAGCCTCAATTTCATACGGCCGTCCTGGGGGACGCGGCGTTCGGCGATATCCAAACGCGACAGGATTTTCAGCCGCGCTGCAATGCGAGGCATGAGATTGTGGGGTGGAGCGGCCACTTCGTGCAACACGCCGTCGACCCGATACCGAACTCGCGTTTGCTTCTCATACGTTTCAATGTGGATGTCGGACGCGCTGCGTTTTATGGCGTCGAGTAATAGCTTATTGACAAACCGTACGATCGGCGTGTCAATTTGCAAGGCGTCGACGTCGGCGGATTGTTTCTTATCGTCGCTATCGGAGCCGATGTCGATATTATCCAGACCGTCCTCGTTGGCGAGGTCGGCCAGTGCGGTATCTTGAGTGTCCAGCGCGATGTCCACAGCGTGCGCCAACTTGCTTGCATCGACTACTATCGGTTCGATACCGAGTCCGGTGTGAAATTTTATTTCATCGATCGCGTAGGTATTAGTCGGGTCGGCGACGCCGACGAACAACTTACTGCCGCGCTTAAACAGCGGTAACACCGCATGTTTTTCGATGAGTTTCTCGGCAACGAGCTCGATCGGGGCGTTTCGAATATCCACCGACTCGATATCGATCAGCGGAACGCCAAATTCCTCAGCTGCAGCCTTGGCAGCTTGCTCGGAAGGGATCGTGTTTTCACTAATGAGTTGTGCGAAAAATGATCGATTTTTCTTGCTCGCACGTGCGTGTATGTCGGCCGCAACGGCTTGATCTAGCAAGGAATCACGGACCAGCCGAAGTGCTAATCCGCTTAACGAAGGTGAGAGTCCAGCTGCTCCTGGCGACGCCATGTAAAACTTATCCGAATTGACTTAAATGTGAATAGTCTACGATAGGTAAAAAATCGCCCCAAACTTAAATATAGCACCAATTTTCGTAAGGGTTATGGGTGGTTGGGGGGATTTTGGTGATTTGTAGTGGAGACGGCACGAGTGCCTTGATGCCTTCTTGGAGCGAGAAGGCACAGGTCGGATAGAGCGTCAGGCCGATACCGGAGTCGTAGCCTTGGCGCCGAGGGCTGCATTCTCGTACGGTGGGCCGATCAACGGACATAGAAGCCCGACAAACCCGTGCGTGGCTACTCAGAGTGGTCGTGCATCATAATTCGCGAATATTCTAATGCAGACTAATTCCGATCAATTTCAAGGTCATGCGTCGAATGCCTGCCGGTGGGTCGGCCGGTTCCTGCGAATCCGGTTCCGCGAATCCGTGACAATCAGCTCGAATTCTGGGGCGAATTGATAGCAGGGCGTATGCGTAGATTCGAGTTCGGTAAGTCCGGGTGACGTAGCGAAATTCTACAGAACCTGGGCGCCGCTAATATTCAAGGCACGGCTATCGTCGGATTACGCTATAGATTTCTGTTTCTTGTATATAAGATAAATAGGATACAGCCACAACATCGGCAGCGAAAATACTAATAATACAAGTAACCAATAGGATTGATTTAATAAGAGGACGATTGTAAATACCGTATATAGTGTTGACTCAATACCGAAATGATAGGCCCTATCCGTACCTCGTAACTTTACAACCGTTCCAATATTAGTCGACAGGGCATATCTAGATACGTGAACATAGTAGATCATAAAAAAATTCCCAATGATCACCATTCCCATAATGAGTACGAACTCCAGATGTGCTCCGAGAGCATCTAAATATTCCGCGAACCACTGCGATTCCAGATAGGGAAAGTAATAAAGGCCGCAGCTGAGACCGCTGATAATGAAAATATATTTCAAACAATCCGAAATCCCATCGAACCAACCGCCGAATTCAGTTTGCTGGTCGGTCAATCGGGAATACTGTCCGTCAAGCGTATCCAAAATCAAGCTCACGTTCATTGCAATTACGCCGGCGATCAACATTGGACGTTGATATGAATAAAACAGGAAATACGCTGTAATTATCGAAAAAATTATCGATAAACCGGTGATGATGTTTGGAGAAAACCGGTAATGCTGTAGAAACATCAATACGATTGCGGCCAGCTTCCGATATATTAAGTAATCCAGAACATTGCGTTCACCGCCAGGTTTCTCACTTTTCGAGCGGATCACACGATAATTTTGGGCGAACGACATAATTACGAACTATTCTCTGATCTTTTCAATTATTGCCGACGTTGATATAGAGGGCGTTCTCGGGAGATAGACTACTTCACAAATATCGTTAAACTCATCGAATTTGCCCTGCCAGTCGGAGCCCATTATAAGAATATTGGCCTTATGCTGAATAATATAGTCTCTCTTTAATTCGAAGGAATCTTCGATAAATACATCGTCAACGTATTTTAGGCTCCGTACAATTTCGCATCTCTCGGACTCAGCGTAGACCGGTCGTTTTCCTTTCTTGCTGAACGAAAACTGATCGGACGAAACGCCCACAGATAAGTGGTCGCCTTGATCTTTGGCAGCCTTTAGTATCCGCAAATGCCCAACGTGAAATACATCAAAGGTTCCAAAGGTTATTACGCGGATTTGAGCCATGGACTGCTGCTTATAATTCAGATTCGAGGTTCTTCGGTCTTCGTGTGGTTCCAATTGTTCTCACAATCTATTCATGACCGGGAGTTCACGCGCTAAGCACCGATATTTTCGAGACTGTTGTTAAACTACACTGCTACTTGACACACATCTTTTGAAAACCGTGGGTAGTTCTGGACCAAGTTTAGCAATTGTACCGAATAATTCTTGGTTTAGATCGACATCGTTCGGCGATTCGGGCATCGACTGTGTGCCTTGGTATTAAAATTGGGGCAGTATTTCGCTGCTTTTGAGAGACCCCCGGTATCGCGACACTAGGCAATTCGTTTTGGCCAACCCTATCAAACGAATCGCAATTCTCGCCGAAATTGACTTATAGTTTCGCGGAGTCCAAGATCTCGCGATATACCTTCTGGTAGTCCGCCACGCGATCACTCTCGCTGTGTAATTCCTCAGCGTACTTTCTCACTTTGCGGGACAACGATTCGGCAGGTTGGTTAAACACCCACCGAATACCCTCAGCGAGTTTCGCCGGATCGAACGGTGGCGCCAGAAAACCAGAGTCATTATGGCGAATCATGTCTGGCAATCCACCCACATCGAATGCAACGCAGGGCGTTCCACATGCTGTCGCTTCCTTGATGGTATTTGGAAGGTTATCAATTTCTGCCGGTAACAGTAAAACATCGGCCGCGTTGTAGGCCGA
>Ga0224497_10001027_pt1 | contig 18402 bp, 20 predicted proteins | sample SF_Jul11_sed_USG_4_FD_167970 | JGI IMG/M metagenome (GOLD analysis project Ga0224497, IMG submission 167970) | Sediment microbial communities from San Francisco Bay, California, United States - SF_Jul11_sed_USGS_13 | ecosystem: Environmental > Aquatic > Marine > Sediment | place: USA... | reverse complement strand
TACAATTGCGATGGAAGCACTTAAGGAGAACCGGATTCCAGGCACGCTGAACCTGGATGAACCGGATGAGTCGTTATCGTTTCCGGTGCAGCAAACAAATGTGGATTACCCACTGCAACACGTCATGTCAAATTCCTTTGGGTTTGGCGGCAATAACTGCTGCTTGATATTTAGTAATGGGCAGACGCACTGAGTCAGCAAACGCGGGACCGGGGTAAGAGATGCAATTTAATGTTTTGGGTACGGGTTTATGGGGCCCAGGTTTCTGTGACTGGGCGTCGTATGTGGACCTGTTAGGGAATGTGGAAAACGTGCCGACCGAAGCTCCGGCAACGTTATCGCCGAAACCAGACATTATACCGCCGCGGGAACGTCGGCGATCGCCGCTGTATGTGCGCATAGCAGTTGAGGTCGCCACGCAGGCATGCAAGGAGGCACGGCTATCACCGGCCGACATAGCGTGTGTGTTTGCATCGGGTATGGGTGATCTGGAGATCACCGATTATATGTGCCGGACGTTGGCGACAGACCCAAAGCTACTGTCACCCACTAAGTTTCACAATTCTGTGCACAACGCAGCGGCCGGGTATTGGTCGATAAGCACGGGCTGCCAACAACCGGTAAGTTCGGTGTCCGGCTTTGATTTCACCGCGCCGGTCGCTCTGCTGGAGGCGGGAGTGTTCAGTAGTGCTGAGCAACGCCCCGTACTGCTCGTAATGTTCGATATCTCTACACCGGCCACGTTTGACAATTTTTTCCCAATCGATGAGGCGTTCGCCGCCGCGATGGTTTTGGCGCCCTCTAGTATTGCGCCACGTGAAAATGCTATTAATACGAGGGTTTTAACGATTAGCCGGACTTCCGGGTCGGCACAGTGGCCAGCACTCGAATTGCCGGAACAATGCAAATTTCTGCATACACTTTATACAACCAACCCTTCAGCCCGCATTCTCACTCTACTGGATCAGATCCGTCGCGGTGACAGTTCACCAATTCAGATGCCGATGGGCAAAGATGCGGTTCTGTCGCTCTCATTGTCTCGCTAACCCCACTACTTATGAGTAACCACAGCCAAGTTTGCGCAAAGGATCCGATGTCTGCCGATGTCGCAATCGTTGGTGGTGGTCTGGCGGGATTGACGCTCGCACTGCAATTGCGCAAGGCAGTTAATGATATCGATATCGTGGTGTTGGAGCGTCATCCGCATCCGCTACCGATGGCGACGCCTAAGGTGGGTGAATCTACGGTTGAGATTGGATCCCATTACTTGGCGAACGGAGTCGCCCAGCGTAATCACCTGAATGACGAACAACTGCCAAAATTTGGCCTTCGATTATTTTTTGGCGATGCGCCCGAAGATTTCGCACAATCGGACGAACTGGGCAGCAGCCGTTTGCTCTCTGTCCCGACTTATCAAATTGACAGGGGATTGTTGGAGAATCAATTAGCACAAACGGCCAAGGATCAGGGGATTCAATTTTTTGATGGTGTGCGAGTTAATGCATTAACAGTCAATGGAAGAAATCATACGGTAAAATTTATCGATTACGTTGATGCGCACGAGTTACAAACCCGATGGCTGATTGATGCGGCGGGGCGTGGTAGTGTGTTGAAAGCCAACTTGGGATTGGCGCGGCAAAATGATCACAACTGCAACGCGGTTTGGTTCCGCGTCGCCGGTAAGATCTGTGTGGACGATTGGTCGGGCTCTGCTAGCTGGCGAGCGCGGTGTGTCGAGTTGACTGGTAAGCGCTGGTTGAGCACTAACCATTTAATGGGCCCGGGTTACTGGGTGTGGATTATTCCCCTTGCATCCGGTGTCACGAGCGTGGGCATTGTCGCCGATCCGGAACTGCATCCATTGGACTCAATGCGGCGCTTCGATCTGGCACTTGAGTGGTTGGATCGCCATCAACCACGCTGCGCAGATGCCGTTCGTGGACTCGATTTGCTCGATTTTCGTATTCTTCGTAACTACTCCCACGACTGCCAGCAGGTGTTTTCCGATGAACGCTGGGCATTGTCCGGCGAATCCGGTGTATTTCTTGATCCGTTTTATTCTCCGGGCACTGATTTTATTGCCATCAGCAATACGTTTATTACGGACTTGATTGCGCGTGAACTGCAAGGCGAAGACATACGATCGCGTAGCCGTAGCTACCAGCAAATTTACATGTCTCTATTCAACAGCACGTTGCTACTGTACCAAAATCAGTATCCCGGTTTCGGCGATTCTCAATTGATGATGATAAAGACGGTCTGGGACTACGCGTACTACTGGGGAGTATTATCGTTATTGTTTTTTAACGACTTGCTCACAGATCTGAATTATATGAGTGCGACCGCCGTTCACCTCGTTAAAGTACAAAGATGCAATAAAAAGATGCAGGGGCTGTTTCGGCACCGTGCGGCGGATGCACTGCGTTCGCCGCCACGTGGTATTTTTGTAGATCAATATGAGATTCCGTGCCTCCGGGACTTTAATGCGGCCCTGGTCGAACCATTGTCCGATATTCGCATGAATAGTCGCATTGAAGGCAATGTCGCGATTCTGTCGAACCTATCCGACTGTTTGGAAAATCTTTTGGTAAATGGAACGAAAGGCGCACCCGATTCTCGGGAGTCCGAATTGCTTGGGGATTTTCGCCAGCGATTGGCCGCATAGGTTGTCATACAGGTCAATGTGCGATGACCGAAACTTAGCTGGATGCATCGCAGATTTTCGTGTGCCCGATTATCTGTTGTGGGCACTGCTGTTACCCGTATTCATTGTTTTGTTCGGTATTGAGTATTCCTATGCGGATGAACTCGCAACTGGTGGATTGCAGAAACGAAAGACTGAAATAAGCGGTTTATTAGGGCAGCGGCGCATCTATCGCTATTTTCTGCCCAGCCACTACGATTCTGACAAGATCTATCCAGTCGTTATCGCGTTGCATGGTGGCGTTAGTCACGGCCGAAACATTCGACATCGCTCCAATTTGGATCAAATTGCCGAGCGAGAGGGTTTTATAGCGGTTTACCCCGAGGGCAACGGCCTGGGCCCATTTCTTAAGCATTGGAATGCGGGGACGTGCTGCGCACAAGCGATGAAAGCAGGCGTCGACGATGTGGGTTTTATCTTGCACATAATAGACGAATTGAGCGCGAGTTTGTCCGTCGATCGCACGCGAATATACGTGTTCGGGTTTTCCAACGGAGCCATGTTGGCCTACCAGATCGCTGCGATTAAACCGCAGCGCATCGCTGCGATTGCGGCCGTATCGGGTACGTTCGGGCGCGTCAATGAAACCGGGGAATTCGACTGGAGTTTACCTATGCCGGACCTGCCAGTACCAACTATGATCGTTCACGGTGCAGACGATCCACGGCTGCCGTTCGGCGGCATTAAAAACCTGAAAGACAAACGAAATGGGCTGGGTATGATACCCGTTCTGGAGGGCGCAAAATTCTGGGCACGCTCCAACGGTTGTGTGGCGTTGGGTAAGCAAATATCGTCCGGATTCAAGAACGTCAATTTGACTTTGTGGCCTCACTGCAAATCGAGAAGTGAAGTTAGACTTTACCGTCTAGACGGCTGGAAACACAGCTGGGCTGGCGCATCCCCAAAAACGGGTTCGGATTATAACCGGGTCGGTCGTTTCGAGACCGCTGAAGTGATTTGGGAGTTTTTCAAACGATTTAGACGTAGTCAACCACTGCAATAATCCGAATTTTCTTCCGGCCTATAAATGTGCGCAGTTGTTTTATGGAGACCCCATTATTGATATACAACGCCTTATGAAAGCTTCAGGTAGATATTTGTCGAAATTATTGATATCGGCCGTAATTATGCAAACGGCCGCATGCCAGATGCTGTTTCCCAACGAGCCGGGTAAAGACCTACAACACTATTCGAAGCAAGCGCCTTTGCAAGGCACTTCGCTGCCGAACCTACAGATAGTGACGCTCGATGGAGAGCCGCGTCAGTTGGACGAGTTCGTCAATGGAAAGCCCATGGTGCTGCAACTTGGCAGTCATTCCTGTCCGGTCTATAGGTACCGGCGTTTTGGCATGAACGCGCTACAACGCGAGTATGCCGGAAAAGTGGATTTTTTGACGATCTACACGATAGAAGCCCATCCGGATGGCAGTAAAAGCCCCTATCGAGAAGGAGAGTGGCTCACTGCCATTAATCGTGTAACCGGTGTGCGGGTTGCCCAACCACGTACGCTGATTGAACGAATCCAACAAGCCTCGTTTTCAATCACGGAGCTCGGCACACAAAATCCAGTAGTAGTTGATGGAATGCATAACCATGCCTGGAGCACTTTTGGGGCAGCGCCGGCGCCTGCGTACGTCGTCGACAAAAACGGGAAGATCGTGTTGCGACAGGCGTGGGTAAATCCAAAAGTGATAAAGAAGAAATTAAATGATCTACTGGGAAGCTAGTATACGGCCCGACTGCTGATTTCAGGCAGCATCTGAACGATCGCTGAATGTCAATGTGGCATTTTCCAGACGGCGCCGACGTGCAGCGTATGAAGCTTTTAGGTTGCGCAGCCAACTAACGCCATAAATTATTCGGAACAAAGCCAAGCGTAGATGGACACTACGGTTACCAAATACATCGCCCGACAACATACTTATTACCGCCTGTTCTACTTGAACGAAATTGCGCGGTCGCTTAAACAAATTCCGCATAGCAGGTGATGTAAATCTGTAGATAAACCAGGAATAAGCGCGCAATCCCTTTTCGGTTCGACGTTCAAATCGACGACACGCAGATCTAAACGCCTGTTTTTCATCATTTAGCCAATGTTCGACGATAGGTATGCCCCCTTCAGCGCTGTTCATGGCCAGATAGACGCCGCTAGAGAACACGGGGTCGATAAACGCGAACGCATCGCCTATTAACAGATACCCATTTCCCCATGATCGGTTTGCGCGGTAGGAATAATTGCCGGTAACCCGGATTGGAGAAACCGCCTGCGCGTGACTAATCCGATTTTTCGCGGCGGGACATAGAGCCAGCGTTTCCCAAAAGAACGCCTCGGTGTCACCACGCCTCCGCTTGAGGTAATCAGGCCAACATACTGCGCCGATGCTCATTACATCGTCTTGCAGTGGAATCATCCACAACCAACCGTGGGGAAACCAATATATGCTGATGTTCCCCGCATTTTTGCCCGGGCGTCTCTCGATACCCTTGAAATGGCCGAACATAGCGGCACTGGCGTGTCGCAGGTTTTTGCGCTTCCACCCGTTGGCGCCGGCAAGAAACGCATTGCGTCCTGAGGCATCTACCACAAACCGGGGTGTCCAGGTATTCTGCTTGCCGTCTCGGCCCTCGCTGAGGACGCGATGTACCCCAGATGCGTCCAGTTCAACCTTCAGCACTTTATGATTTTGATGTGTCTCCACCCCCGCCTGACGGCAATTTTCGAATAGCATGTGGTCGAACGTTTCGCGCTTAACTTCGAACGCATGCGTCGGGCTGTTACCAAGCGCCCGGTCGAAATTGTAAGTACGGTAAACAAGTGGATTGTCACCATAAGTAAAATCAGCGCCTCGCTTGACAACGGCAATCTGCTTCATCTGGCCGAGTACACCCAATCGCTCCAATATGGGCAGATTCATTGGTAATAGCGACTCACCGATGTGGAATCGCGGATGTTCGTCCTTTTCCAACAAAACCACCGTATGGCCGTTGCGCGCGAGTCGGGTACCGATAGTGGACCCTGCGGGGCCGCCACCAATGATCAAAACATCTGGACTTGTCGTCATAGCATTAACTGTTTATTGAGACGCGCAACGTGCATGAAATGTGAAAGATAGTATAAAATATATCACTCAAAAAATATGTATAGGCTTCTGGAGCGAAGATGTCTGACCAATCACCTGCTGAACAAGAACTGGCACGGTTGCTGGTGGAAACACTAAATCTGGAGGATATTGGTGCTGCCGATATTGCCCCCGAAGAACCGTTGTTTGGCGAAGGACTCGGACTCGATTCTATAGATGCGCTGGAGTTGGCCCTGGCGATTTCGCAGAAACACGGTGTGCAACTTCGCGCCGAAGATGAACAAACCCGCGAGATATTTTTTAGTTTGCGTACATTGTCTAATTTCATTGAGGAGAGCCGGACGACCTGACGGCGGGTACAGTAGTAGTCGCTGGTTTGCTTTCCTACACTACTTAGATTGTGCAACCGGTGATGACGAGTGAAACTCAATCGTTGCTCGATCGCGGCCTGGACGACTGCATCGCCAGCATTACAAATCGGGCGGAGCCGAAGAATGATTGCTCTCGGACGATCCCCGTAAGCGAATTCTTAGGGCATGTTAACGCGCTGGCGGACGCTCTCCCTCAGCGGTCTAATGCCATTAACTTGTGTGCTAATCGCTATCAATTTTTGGTCGCATTCACGGCCGTAATCGTTCGAGGTCAATGTAACTTATTGCCATCGAACAAGAACTTGGCGACCCAACGCAATATTGCTAGCCTTTACCCTGATAGCTATATTATTCACGATGGTTTTGAGCCTGCACCGGAAATAGAAGCATTCCAGTTTCCGAATCTGTCGAACGTTGCAGCGAGCATTAGCTGTCCCCCGGCCATACCTTTGGATCAGGTATGCGCTATCTCGTTCACCTCAGGATCTACGGGGAAATCCACAGCCAATATTAAGACATGGCGAATGCTGTATCGCGGAATGCAAGTAAACTCCCGTTATTATTTCGATGATAGGCGCACGGCGCAGTCGCTGTTGGCGACCGTTCCAGCGCAGCATATGTATGGCCTCGAAAGCTCTATAATGATGCCGCTGTGCACAAATGTATGCATTGCGGATGGGCAACCGTTGTTTCCGGAGGATATTCGCAGCGCACTCGCTCGCATGCCGGCGCCGCGGATTTTAGTGACAACCCCTGTGCATATTCGAGCCCTTGAAAGCAGCAATCTGGAGTTTCCCGAGGTCGAGTTAATATTGAGTGCAACCGCTGTTCTCGAACAGACGATGGCCAAACGTATCGAATCCAAGCTTGGTGGCAGGTTGCGGGAAATCTACGGCTGCAGCGAAGTAGGCTCGATCGCGCGCCGCCGAACAGCACAAAGCGATCTATGGGAGGCGTTTGACGTTTTCCACTTTAGCCGCTCCGAGTCGCAAGTAGTTGTGGGGGCCAGCTATTTGCCCGAAAAGGTCATACTGCAAGATATCTTTGAGTTTTCCGGTGATAGCTGTTTCCGCTTAATCGGTAGAAATGAGGACATGATCAATATTGCCGGCAAACGTGGTTCGCTGACTGAGCTAAACAGTTTGCTGCTGGCGACGCCCGGCGTCGTCGACGGTATTATATTTGAACCGCCCACGGACGATACAACCGGTCGGTTGGCCGCGCTGGTGGTGGCGCCCGATCTTTCGAGTCGTGAGGCTATGGCGAACATACGAGCGAATGTCGATCCCGTATTTGTTCCTAGACGTGTGGTTTTCGTTCATAGTCTGCCGCGATCGGAAACGGGCAAACTGCCGCGCGAGCAAGTGCTAGCTCACTTTAATGCCTCGGCGTGGTTTGGGCGTTGATCCGTTCTTATCGAATCGAGGAATCTGTGTGAGCAAATTTCTTTGCTGCGCAGCCGCCGTTGTAATTTCCCTACTCTTGTTGCCATCGACATGGGCCGCCGAAACTCTAACTTCACGTTTGAAAGCGGTTAGCTCCGCGTTGCTCAATGCCGAGCAGATAAATGGTAAACACCAGATTGAGTTTCGGGAAGAGCGCTATAGCGAATTACTAATTCAGCCCGTAACATTCGAGGGCAAGTTGATCTATGACCCTGAGTCTCGATCGATCAAGAAGGCCGTAACACATCCAAACGTGGTTAGTATGACGATGAATGATCAGGCTCTGGTGCTAGAAACCAGCGAAGGGAAACGTCGCCTCTCACTTCGTACGCGTCCCGCGTTGCGAGCGATTATGGCGGGCTTCCGTGCCTTAGTGGAGGGCGATGTCGATGCCTTGGAGTCACATTTCGAGTCGAATTATCAGCAACAAGCGGGTGAGTGGCGACTGGTATTGACACCTCGTGCCAATCGTTTGTCGAAACGCATGAAGTCGTTAACGATCATCGGGCAGGGCTCGCGAGTCGACAGTATTGTCACGCGGATGAAAAATGGGGATCATCAAATTATGACTCTTATCCCCATGCTAGCGGAGCGTAAGTGATTCACACGGACGGATGCGGCTCCCCATCAACATTTCTTTATGGCTCTTATTCTTATTGGTATGCGTGACGATATTAGTATTCAATCTGCGCTTTAGTTATGACCTTGGCATTTTTCTACCCGCGCCGCGAACTGAATCGCAGAAGGTTCTAATTGAACGACTGGGTGAGGGGCCGGGATCGCGTTTTCTGTTAGTTGGTTTAACCGGCGCCGGCAGCGACCAAACAGAAACAGCGCAGCAGGCCCTGGAAGAGTCCGGCGCTTTCATGCGTGTTTTATCCAGCACTTCGACGCCTGAGTTGTCCGATATTCCGAATATCCTCTGGCGCTATAGGTATTTACTTTCTGACGAGTCACTCGACAAAAAATCGCTGCATGAATCACTTCAGCAGCGCGCGTCCGACCTGGCACTGTTTGCCGGTGAAGAATTCAATTCCTTGCTTGGGGCGGATCCGGGCTTTACTTCCATAGAAATTATGGAAGCTCTGAATCCGACAAAACCCGTTGCCGATAGTTGGGTGACGGACCAGGGCACGGCCCTATTGATCGTAGAAACCCGAACGCCAGCGTTCGATCTGTCTGGACAAAAAACGGCCGTTGAGGCGATACAAAACATCCTCGTTAATGTACAAAATTTCGATCCGGAGAAAATCGAAATTACCGGTGTCGGCGCGTTCGGAGTCGAACTCCAAGACGTTATACAGTCGGAAGCGACCAAACGCTCTGTTCTTGCGAGCGTTGGATTGGCACTGGTGCTAATTCTCGCGTATCGGCGATGGAGGCCACTGCTACTGGCTGGCATTCCACTATTGACGGCAATGATCGCTGGCCTAAGTGCCGTGGCACTCATATTTCCGCAAGTCCACGGCATTACTTTAGCATTTGGTTTTACCTTGTTAGGAATTGCGATCGATTATCCGTTACACCTGTTCAGCCACGCCCGCCACCAATCTAGCTTATCGGCCATCGCGAATATTTGGCCGACATTGCGGTTGGGAGCTGCCAGCACACTGATTGCCTATGTTGGTATCGCATTGTCGGGCGCCCAGGGATTGGCGCAGTTAGGAATATTTACATCGGTGGGCATTGTTACGGCTGCGTTGGTGACTCGATGGGTGTTGCCGCCAATGATGAAGCACAAAGCTGCGGAACTGAGGTTCGATGGATCTTCGCAGCTATTGGGCGAAGCCCCAAGCTTACGCTGGTCACCCGTAATATTAATGGTTGTGGCCGGTGGCGGATTGATGCTTGTCGCATGGCAAAACGCGGACAACGCGGCGATATGGAACAATAATCTGGCTTCTCTAAGCCCCGTTCCCGAGGACCGGCTGAGCAGAGATCATGAACTACGTCAACTTGCGGGTACGCCTGACTTGCGGCATGTGATCGCACTGCGTAATTCTGATTTACAACATGCGCTGCGAGAAACCGAAAAACTCGACAACGATCTTCGTTTTGCATCTGCGCGAGGATTGGTCGGTCATTGGCAGACTGTTACGCGATTGCTTCCCAGTGAAACTAGTCAATTGCGACGACAACGCAAATTACCGGATGAGGAACATTTACTCCGTGTATTGACTCACGCATTAAGCGATACTCCATTCGTATTAGCGGCGTTCAAATCGTTTCGGAATGACGTGACTGCCAGTCGGACTCTTCCACTGCTAACGAAAGAAGATTTCTACGACTCGCCACTGCAAGTTTATATAGACACCCACCTTTATAAACACGATAGCGAATGGGTCAGTATTATCAGTCTGTACGGTTTAGGTGATATCGCCGCGTTTAAGGATTGGATAGGCGATCATGGCATAGACGCGGAATTGGTGGATCTAAAATCGGCATCTGAAACGTTGGTGGCAAGCTACCGCGGCTACACGTTAAAACTCTTAGCGATTGCGTTGCTAGCGATCCTCGCATTGCTGTTATGGCGGCTACCAAGGAGGCGTGCACTATGGTCGCTGGCTTGTGTGCTGTCGGTTCTGACAGCAACATCGGCGAGCGTCTACTTATTAAACGGTTCGCTGAATCTTTATCATATGATGGCGTTATTGTTGGTGGCGGGGTTGGGTCTGGATTACGTATTGTTTATGAGCCGCGACGAGAAATCGGTCGATGATCGATTGGACACGCGGCATGCGGTGATCGCATGCGCGGTTTCAACCACGGTAGCGTTCGGCCTGCTAGGGCTATCTGCGATTCCGGCGTTGCAGTCCATGGGTAGCACCGTGGCAATCGGCACAGTGTTGAATATTTCGTTGGCGTGGTTTGGAGTAAATCGAGCTAGGGAGTCGTTTGCGTAGCGCGCTACGTGGCCTATAGCGGAGGCGCTTCGCCGCGCCGTGCAACTGTCAGATTGTCACAGTACCACAATACCTGGAAAATGGACTGCAAAGCAGGTAGATTGCGACTAGCCATGAATGTCGACAAATGTTCTTAATTATCATCCGATGACTGAACAGGAAATTCGGGATCAACTCAGCGAGATCCTGGTGCAACAATTCGAAATTCAGGCGGGCGACGTACAACCGCAGGCACATCTATACGATGATTTGGGTATAGATAGTATTGATGCGGTGGATCTGATCGTCCGACTTAAAGAAATTACTGGCCTGCGGATTCCGCCGGAGGATTTCAAGAACGTTCGTACGGTGGAAGACGTGGTACAGGTGGTGAACTCACTGGCCGTCGACACTTGAAACATGCCGGCAATCTCCGGTTAAAACAGACACTGGCTTTTAGCATGTCAAAGCGACCGGAATTCGCAAGATAATTGGGGAGAAACGCACTCGCGTGCTGCAATTTCTTACCGCCGGCCTCATCGTTGTCTATCCGTTTCTGGTCTATTTCGGACTCGCGCACCTCAGACCAAGCTTTTTCGGGATAGCACTGGTCGTGATTGCGCTGCTGCGCATGCGTAGTATCCCCAGCGGCCAACGACGTGAACTGCTGATTCCGCTGTTGTTGCTTATAATCTATTCCGTCGGGATTGCGCTGAGCGACAGCGAATTACTATTGCGAACTTATCCCGTGATAATGAGCCTGACCGTGTGTTATTTATTCGCGAAAACACTGTGGCAGCCACCCACCATGATAGAACGCTTCGCCGCGATGCGAGGTATGGAAATCAGCCCCGAGGGTCTCGGCGGCTATGTGCAGCGTTTAACGTTGATATGGTGTGTATTTTTAGCGATAAATGCGAGCCTTGCGGCATACACCGCGATTTATTGTTCCCTTAAGGCTTGGGCATTCTATAATGGTTTTCTGGCATACATTTTGATGGGGACCCTGGTGGTTGGAGAGATGATGTTCAGGCGATTTTACAAGCGTCGCGTGCTAGCGCGTAAAGAAATCGACACTTGAACTCGCCCACCATGCAGACTGGTGGCCCACCAGGTGAGTGATCACCCGGACGTAGCTCGAGTACAGTTTGTTGCACGCCAGCGGTTGGTGCGAGTAGAGCTCAACGATTCCGGTCACGAACGTCTGAAATCCGTTTCGCACATTGCATTGGCCGCCTCCATACGAAAGTCTCTTGGTGACGATCTAGACCCTCGATACAACGTCGAGTTTGCAGTCCCTTGCGATAGCTCGATCGATTTTGTCCAGGGAGACGAATGGCCACAAGTGCTATCGATGCAGCGTGCCAAGAATGGTGCGGAATTGAACATCTGGGTACGGCGGGAATTAGCGTGGTTTCAGGGGCATTTCCCAGGACACCCGGTCCTGGCCGGGGTGGTGCAAACGCATTGGGTTTGCGTGATCGCGCACCACTTATTCGGATTCAACGCAGACTGCGAAGCCATCGAAAATCTAAAGTTTCAGCGTATTATCGAACCGCAAACACAGCTTCTTCTATGTTTGGAATACTCCAGCGAAAAACATCGCATCGTATTCCGCTATTGTTCTAAGGATGGCGACTGCTCTAAAGGGCGTATACGATTTTCACCATGACATTTAATCCGTGCGTGGTGGTACCACACTACAACCATGACCAATTGCTGGAAGCCGTTATTGGTGAACTACAGAAGTTAAGTATTCCACTTATCCTGGTAGACGATGGTAGCAGCGACGCGAGTTTTACGAAGGTGCAATCACTAGTAGATAACACCAGCTGGATTGAATTACTACGCCATCCCGTAAATCGAGGTAAGGGTGCGGCCGTGTCTACCGGCCTGCGCCACGCGCGCTTAACCGATTTCTCTCACGCCGTACAAATCGATGCAGACGGGCAACACAACGTCGACGATGTGCCACGAATAATAGAGCTTGCCCAAGAGTTTCCGGCGGCAATCGTTTCCGGGTTACCGCAGTTTGATCACGAGATACCGAAGTCGCGTTACTACGGCCGCATGTTGACGCACACCCTTATTATGCTGGAAACGTTGTCACTGCGGGTGCGTGATGCTATGTGCGGCTTTCGAGTCTACCCATTGGCAAGTATCGACAGGCTTTTCGACCGGTATTATCTTGGGCCTCGTATGGATTTCGATGTCGAGATGCTGGTCAAAGCCGATTGGGCTGGAATTGAGATTCGCTATCTGCCGACACCGGTAACATATCCGGAATCCGGCATCTCGCACTTCAATTATGTTCGCGATAACGTCGATATTACCCGCATGCATCTACGTCTGCTCGCCGGCATGTTGCCACGCCTGCCATTACTATTATGGCGGCAGCTGACCGCTTTCGGTTCTTAACAAAAACTGCTAATCGCCATATGGAATCCTCCCCTAGTAGCCATTGGGCGCGTATGACAGAAGCGGGCAACTACGCCGGCCTTGTGTTTATTTATTGGATTTTCCGTTGCCTTGGCCGCCGGGTGTTTCGGGTCGTGCTGTTTCCGGTTGTCGCTTACTTTTATATAGCACGCCGCGAAGCACGTCGCGCCTCCAGGGAATACCTTGAACATCTATATCAATCCTCGCCCGGCGTTCTTTCGTCACCGCCCGGATTGATGACCAGTTTTCGGCACTTTCAGCAATTCGGCGAAGCCGCGCTCGACAAAGCGATAGCATGGTCGGGTAAGCTCCCTGGTGGATGCATCGACATAGTGGATGAGCCGGCGTATCGCACGGTATTCGATGATACACGCGGTCGATTAATTATAGGCTCACATCTGGGTAATTTGGAATTCTGCCGCGGTTTCGCCAGTCAACATAGGGAGGTGCTAGTAAATGCCTTGGTGTACGACCAGCACGCAATTAATTTTAATCGCGTTATCAGTCGTCTGAATCCGAAATCACGCGTTAAGCTACTCCAGGTCACCGAATTGAACATACCTACTATGCTGTCCCTGAAGCAGAAAATCGACAATGGCGAGTGGGTGGTTATTACCGGTGACCGCATACCTGTTATCGGCGGGGTTCGTCGCACAGTTCAGGCTGAGTTTTTGGGGGCACCTGCACCATTTCCGATCGGGCCATATATATTGGCTTCGACCCTCCAATGTCCGGTCAGCCTGCTGTTTGCGTATCGTCAAGGCGGTCGCCTAAAGGCAAACTTTGAAATATTCTCTGACCGTATTGTGCTCGATCGAGCACAACGTGACGCACAAATACGCAAGTGGGCGCAGAATTTTGCCGACCGACTGGCGGCGAACTGTCGCGCGGCGCCGTTACAATGGTTTAACTTCTACCCATTCTGGGACCCAAAGATTGATTAGTCGGCACCTTAATATCAACGTCGGCGATTTGCACCGTGCGGAGGTAGATCAACACTGTCCACCGTAGCACTGTTATTTACCCACCAAGTTCAGCGTGAATAAATATCACAATTTCAAAATCGAAAAACTGGTCTCGCACCGCGCGCCAATGCTGTTGCTTGACCGAGTTATCGAGGCTGGTCGTCTGTATGCCGTGGCAGAGACGATGATCACGAAAAATTCAAGGTTTTACTGCGCCGGACAAGGTGTTCCGGCTTGGGTAGGAATTGAATATATGGCCCAGGCCGTAGCCGTGCTCGGTGGTGTGCAAGCGTTAGAGGACCGCGATCCGGTACCCATCGGGTATTTGCTCGGCACACGTAACTATCGTTGCGCAGTTCCTTGGTTCGAGGATGGCTGTGTTCTGTGGGTACGTTGCGAGGAGGAGATACTGGATGGTAATGGGCTGGGCGCATACAATTGCCAGATAGCGGTGGGGTCGTTCGAAAATGATGGCGTTGTGGCGCAGTCGCGGTTGACGGTATATAAGATGCCGGCCGCCAGCAAAACCTAATGGGTAAATAGGATTTTGGCAGAATGTATTCTGGTTACGGGCGCAAGTCGTGGCATTGGTAAAGCTGTTGCCGTTGAACTCGCAAAAGGGGGTTATGATCTAGTAGTTCACTACGTGCGTGACGCCGACGGCGCCAACGCCACGGCAGAAGCTGTTACGGCCATGGGATTGAATGCGCGGGTGGTGCAATTCGATATCTCGAGTCGCGATCAAACCCGGGCCGTGTTGGAACAAGATGTCGAGCAGTACGGCGTATACTATGGTGTCGTGTGTAATGCCGGGATTTCGATCGATGCCGTATTTCCGATGTTGTCCGGCGACGACTGGGATCGAGTCATTCATACGAATTTGGACGGATTCTATAATGTGCTCGCACCCGTAATAATGCCGATGATTCGGCGCCGTGCGCCCGGACGTATCGTGACTCTGGCATCCGTCTCGGGTCTGGTGGGTAATCGTGGGCAAGTTAACTATAGCGCTGCCAAAGCCGGCATTATTGGTGCGACTAAGGCGCTGGCGCTAGAATTGGCCAGCCGCAAGATAACGGTGAATTGTGTTGCACCTGGACTGATCGATACCGATATGAGCGAACATGCACCGCGCGATGAGATTGTGAAATTAATTCCGGTCGGCCGTATTGGCCGACCCGAGGAAGTAGCCGGACTAGTGCGATTTCTCATGTCTGAGGACGCCGCGTACATCACGCGGCAAGTCATCGCCGTTGACGGTGGTCTTGTCTAGTTCAAACCCTTCATGAGTTATCCGTCTAGGGGTGCGAAGTTGAATCGCGTCGTAATTACAGGTGCCGCTGGTATTTGCCCTCTGGGTTCCAGTTGGGCGGAAATCAAAATGAAGCTGGCTGCGCAAGAAAATTGCATCCACTACATGGACGCCTGGGACCATTACGAGGATATGAATACCCGCCTGGCGGCTCCGGTGCTTGGTTTCGAAGTGCCCAGTCACTACACCCGCAAACGTACCCGTAGCATGGGTCGGGTATCGTTGTTGTCGGTACGTGCCACCGAGCTTGCTTTGGAACAGGCGGGTTTAATCGGCCATCCCGTGCTGACCAGTGGCGAGACTGGAGTGTCTTACGGTTCCGCCACGGGCAGTACCGACGCGGCGCTGGAATTTGCACAATTGCTTGGTATGCAGTCAATAAAAGCCTGAACGCGACGACTTATGTGCGCATGATGAGTCATACCGCGGCCGTCAATATCGACGTGTTCTTTGGCCTAAAAGGCCGGGTAATTCCGACCTCCAGTGCCTGCACCGGCGGTAGTCAGGGTATCGGATATGCCTACGAAGCGATCAAATACGGCAAACAGACCGTAATGGTAGCGGGCGGCGCCGAGGAGCTTTGTCCTACCGAGTCGGCTGTATTCGATGTGTTATACGCCACAAGTACCCGTAACGATGAACCGCATCTTACACCGCGACCATTCGATCGTGACCGCGACGGGTTGGTCATCGGTGAAGGCGCGTGTACGCTAATTCTGGAAGACTACGAGCACGCGCGTTCGCGTGGCGCACCTGTTCTGGCGGAGATTGTCGGATTTGGTACCAATTCAGACGGCCAACACGTTACGCGGCCTAACAAAACCACCATGGGCGGCGCATTGAGTCTCGCTTTGCGCGACGCGGGTCTGCCGCCATCTGAAATTGGCTATGTAAACGCGCACGGCACCGCGACCGAACACGGCGATATTGCCGAGACTCAGGCCACAGCCGACGTAATCGGCCGGCCGGTGCCAATAAGTTCGCTAAAAAGCTACATCGGTCATACCCTGGGCGCCTGTGGCTCCCTCGAAGCCTGGATGAGCATTCAAATGATGAATGAAGATTGGTATGCGCCCACTATTAATCTTGAAAATGTCGACGAACGCTGCGGCGACCTCGAATATCTTAATTCGCCGACGAGTATGGAAAACGAATATGTCATGACCAATAATTTCGCTTTCGGCGGTATAAATACATCACTGATTTTCAAGCGCCTTTGAGCTTGGCATGCCGCGTGTACGATGGACCTGTGGCCGAGGATTATTTCAGTTTAACCACTTTGCCTTTCAGGGTTACGCCCGCCATGATGTTGCCGGCCCCACACTGAAATTCGGTTTCACTGGAGTATTTATTTTTTTTGTAGTAACCAGTAATTCCAACGACCGCATTACCGCCGCTGGATAACGCACGGTCGTGAAATGATAATAGCGCGGACAAAAATGCCCACTCACAGGCTCCTTTATCGGACTTATTAAACGCATTCGTCTTCTTGTTGGATTGGAATTCCCCATAGTTCTGCGCGATCTCCGGATGCGTCTGGTCACCGAAGAAGAACTGCACGCCTTCAAGGCGGCCCGCGTATTCTTCGTTTTGCATTACGTCCGCAATTGGAAAATGTTGTATTTGATCGCGTGCGTGTGCAGCACTGGTAACAACCAATAACGCAATAATAATTCCCAGATATTTCTTAGATGTCATGAAATTCTCTCCTTTCATTAAGTGTCAATTCCGATGTCGGCACCAAGCAGAATCCAGCGCGCAGTCGCATCGTATCAAAATTTCGCAAGCGAACAAATCCAATACGACTCAATCCACCACGGTACGCAATCCGGGCGGAAAACGCTCTCGCAGGGCCGGGTCGGATACCAACCGGTTTGCACTTCCATTTCGCAATTCCGACATATAGTAATTCACGGGCCAGATATGGGGCGACTCGCCGAATGATCGGGTGGATCGCAGGCCTGTCACGTCAAAGGTATGAGCTTTAAGCAACGGCTCGTTGCTACCGGGGACGCCGCTTTCGACATCGATATATGCCTCGCTGAAGTCGGCACAACTACCAAAATTATTGAGTCCGTAATCCCGACGCATACCGCCGTATATTCCGAGCGGGTCTAAATACGTAGTTTGAATTTGGATGGACTCACTAACGCGTTTCGTGCCTTCGCATAAGCCATATACAACAAACGCGCCGGCGCTGTGTCCTATCAGATGCACATTTTTTACATTGGTATGGGTCGCGAGTCGTTCACCTAAACCTACGCCGATTTGATGGCCGTCTACCGAGCAACGTAGAAAATTGTCTGAATAGGGTGTCCAATCAAGCGCAAACACTTGTGTCGCATTATCACTTTGATCACGGTAGATCGCTTGCATTTCAAGCGCCCAAGTGTTCGTGTCATCGTCTTTGCCGTGCACGATAAATACCACTTGCTCTGTCGCGGCTGCAATCGTTGGCAGGTCAAACGTTTCAAAATTTCGCGGCCAATTCGCATACCCGATGATCCCAATCGAGCCGACGACGAATGGAATTCCTGGGTAGACGACCAACCACAGGAAAAGTTTTACCAATACAGCACGTCTTGTTTTATTCATACCGCCAAAAGCGATCGATGCGCCCTGTGAGCTAAACGACGTGGCCGTATGATGAGTGAATCAATTGCTAATTGGTAGTGGGTCAAATGTTAGCGGTGGATAAAGCATTACTCTTCATTAAAGGTTCTATCCAATTTCGGGCATAAAGGTTTTCCTTATCGGCCCATTAACCGATTTGCCGCCTTAATAGGGGAATCAGATATGCTCACTTGAGGTCTTAGGGTGGATCGCGATAATGGGCATATCTCACTCGAAAGCCGCCCAAATCTGACTCGTCGCTATCTCCCTATTTATGTCCACTATGACCGCGCCACCCGAAAATGAAGTACAGAGTCACCTGACCGAGACTAAGAACACGACTTGTTACATGTGCGCTCGCCGCTGTGGGATAAGGGTCACACTACGAGGCGGCGAGATTCGCTATATCGAAGGGAATCCCGATCATTCGCTCAATAAGGGCTTTTTGCTTAACGACCTGATTTCGGAACAGTTGCCAGCTACAGATTAGGAATGTTTTTCCAATTCGGATCCGGTGACGGGTCAGGCCGCTTGGTATGACGTGCAGGTTAAGGCCTGCAAGGCAGACACCGGGCAGGAACTGAGCTCGCC
>Ga0224497_10001024_pt1 | contig 18439 bp, 19 predicted proteins | sample SF_Jul11_sed_USG_4_FD_167970 | JGI IMG/M metagenome (GOLD analysis project Ga0224497, IMG submission 167970) | Sediment microbial communities from San Francisco Bay, California, United States - SF_Jul11_sed_USGS_13 | ecosystem: Environmental > Aquatic > Marine > Sediment | place: USA... | reverse complement strand
CATTGGAAGAGGAGAGCATCCACTACGTGGAAGATGGAAGCCACGAATTACTGCAAAAGATGTTGCATTAAACCTTGGAAAAGAAGCCAAAATTCCAGAAGGGGATTGGGGGAAAATTGTGCATGAGCATGATTCAATGTGGCTTGCAGGATGGACAGATTATCTTACTCAAAAAAGAAAGTATGTTTGGCTGGCAGATACTGCGGGGTTAAAACAAGACAGAGACAAGGCAAAATACGAAAAAGCAGTAAAACTCTCAAAAGAAATTGATAAAATTAAAGATAGAATTGTAAAAGATATGAAAAGTACGGATCAAAAAATTAGCAGAATTGCTACTGCATGTTATCTTATTTACAGAACTGCAATGAGAGTAGGAGATGAGAAGGATCCTGAAGAAGCTGATACTGTTGGTGCCACAACTCTAAGAAAAGAACACATCAACATTACAGAAAATACAATAGAGTTTGACTTTTTAGGAAAAGATAGTGTAAGATGGCAAGAGACAGTAAAGGTAGAAGGTCAGGACAAACAATTTCAAGAAAATCTGAAAAAATTGATCCAAAATAAAAAACCAAAAGATGAGATTTTTCATGACATTACATCAAGACATGTAAATGCATATTATTCCAGCATAGTCAAAGGACTGACTGCAAAGGTATTCAGAACATATCTTGCAACTACGGTTGTCAAAAAATATCTCAAAGAACATGACGACATAAAAGGTAAGACGGCAAATGAGAAATTATACCATGCCAAATTGGCAAACTTGGAAGCAGCTATAATGTGCAACCACAAAAGAACCATACCAAAAACATTTGAACAATCACTTGAGAAGAAAAGAGACGCTCTCAAAAAGATAGACAAAGACAAACCGTGGCAGAAAACACAAGAAACAATAAAAAAAGTTGAAAATTCCAAGTCAAAGACAGATACTCAAAAGAAGAACAAAGAGAGAAGAATCAAGACACTCAATGAACAAATCAAGAAACAAAAAATAAAGCATAAGGAAAGAATTGAGAAGCTAAAGTTGCAAATTCACCTATCTGAAAAAACACGAGATTATAATCTTGGAACTTCACTTAGAAATTATATAGATCCACGTGTATTCAAAGCATGGACTGATGAGATTGGTGCTGAATGGGAGAAACTTTACACATCAGCTCTTCAGAAAAAATTCTTGTGGGTTCAAAATGAAAAATTAAATTGGTCAGAAATTGTCAAACAATAAAAAAATTAGTCAAAATTCCATACGTAGCATTTAATTTCCCAAATTTTAAACCATATTTCATGCCGGGGTAGCTCAGCCTGGTTAGAGTGCCAGTTCGCTTGGTAAACTCTAACGGTTCTCCAACTAAGGCAATACTCATAATCTGGAGGTCGCGAGTTCGAAACTCGCCCCCGGCACACACAATTGTGTTTAATACTCTGACATGACATTTGATTGACTTGAGTTCAAAACAGATTCAGAAGATAATTTAAGATAAATAGAATTATGAAAACAAATCCAGAATAGTTTCAAAAGATTAGGAGGATTGCTAGAATACTGTTAACTTGGTTTCCAAATAGGAGAGCAACATTGTATCAAAGTTATTGTTAGAGGATTAGTTGATGACTGTCAGATAATTTATCTGATCAGTCCAAAATTAATAAATAGATCGATATTAAAATACAAGGTAATTTTTGGGTTCTTAATTTTGTTTGATGTGAATTATAGATATTATTGTCTTTGATAATTATGATGCTATTTTTTAGTAAAAAGAAAAAACTTTCAAGATATGAAAATCCTTATTTCACTTTTGGTTATATTTACTCTGATAATTGGATGTAGTGGAATTGGCATTTATCTCATTGAATCACCGCACAAAGATGCTCAGATAACAAATCTGATTGATGCCTTTTGGTGGGTTTCTGCAACAGTTACTACAGTTGGTTATGGTGATGTAGTTCCTATAACTGAAACAGGCCGTATATTGGGTATAGGGTTAATGTTTGTAGGAATTTCAATCATAAGTATTTTCATCTCTGCACTAGGTGCAAGGTTAATAGGATCTAGATTAAAGAAAAGAGAAACAATTGAATCAGATACCAAATCTCTTATTATAAAAAAAATTTTGGAAATTGAAAGATTAGAAAAACATGAGGTTAATTTGTTAATAAACATGGTAAAAGATCTTCATGATGAATTGCATGATAAAGATAAATCAACGTGAACTAGTCTGAAATCAGTTTAACAAAATTATTAATGAGGATAAGACCTAATTGAGAATTTTTTTTATCTACATTCACGCTAAACAAGCAAAATTAATTTAATAAATTTACTGACGTTATGATTTGTCTTTTAGTCTTGATTTTTGTAATAGAGTTTTATAACATTATCCACTATTTGATTCGTGTCAGTATCCTTTTCGGCACTCACCAAGAGTAGATTGTCTTCACCTAGATAAAACGAGAAGCGTTTTACTTTTTCATATTCACCTAATGTGTAAATTGTCTTTCCAAGCCATTTTGCCATTTCTTTTCGTGCCTTCCAATCCATTATAGATAGATTAACAAGTTCTTTTTCTGCATGCGGTGAAAGAAGGTTTTCGATATCGGGCCTCATTCCCCCACCAAGACATACTGCCCATTCATCATAAACGGTAGCAAATCTAATTTTAGGATTTGATTCCAAAATTTGTGAGCAAAATTTTTCAAAATCCATTATTTCCCTAAAAACCACATAGAATAAATCAGTTTTTTAATAGAAAATTTCTTTAATACTATTTTACAGTGATAGAAGCGTTTGCCCAAGGGTGTATCATGCAAAAGTATTGGTACTCACCTACATCATCAAACTTATGAGTAAAAGTCTGCCCAGTCTTTATCAAACCACTATCAAATTTGTTATCTGGGCCTTCCAAGATATTTCCACTTGTTACAGTATGAGCCGCAGAATCGTCATTCTTCCAAATTATCTCCCCTCCTTTGAAGATTATCAAAGATGAGGGGTCATAACACAAATCTACCTGTTCACATCCAGGTACACTAGTTCCTGCAGGAATTATTATCAAACGAGCAGGTAATTTTGACGCGGCCAGTTCTGTGACAGTTTCACTCAAATCTCGAGTTTCTTCCATTGCCTGTTTTGTTTTCTCGGTAACTTTGTCTAATACTTTAGTACCAGATTCTTTGATTTGTTGTAATTTCTCAGATGTTTCCTGACCTACCTCTTTAAGAGGAACAGTAGTTCTTTCTATTGCTGGTGCAATATCCGATGACGAGACAGATCCGCCAGTTGCAGTAATGCCAACAGCTACAGCCACTACTGCCAGTGCAATAAATATGCCAACCTTGTCCATTAAGGTCATGGTTATTGTTTTGTAGTCTTTCTCTTAAAGGAAATACTGTATTATCAAAAATCGAAATTATCCATCAGTTAATTAGAATAAGTGACCACAATGAAAATTATAAATCTATTTTTTTGCAATTATAAAATCTACTTTATAGTTTAATGTAGAGCGTGGACTCAGCTTCAAATTCCATGGATAATACGAAGGTTTTTTTGTTTTGATGGATACAGAAAACCCTAGTTCACTAAGGCGTTTTCTTAGAGACATCTCATTAAGTGGTTGTTTTACAGAATTTTTTCCCCGATCGAAGTCATAAGGATCAGAAATAACAAAGAAACCTTTATCGATTTGTTTAGAAATGTGTTTTAGTAATTCAAAGGGTTCAATCAATTCTAAAATATTCAATGCTAATATCATATCAAATTTTGTCTTTCCAAAAATAGAAGATAATGAATCTGCAACAAAATAATCTAGATTTTTCTTGGAAGATCTTTTTGCAATTGAGATGGCATCATATGATCTATCTATGCCAAAAACCATTTTATTGTGATCTGCTAAAAAATTAGTCATAACTCCAATAGAGCATCCATATTCCAAAGCAAGATTAGATGTAGGAATTTGTTTTAGTTCATTCTTTACTATTGAATAAAATTTTGAAGTTTTACTGTTTTGATAAATTTTACTCCATCTCTCCTCAAGATATGTTCTATCATCACTATCTCTATGTCTTTTTAATAGAGAACATTTGATGAATTTTTTCATTTTTTCGTGTGTTGTCTGATGAAACAATTTTCCACCAAGAATGATTCTAGAGGAAAGATACTTTGGAAAATCATCCCAAATTATGGGAATCTTGTTAATTATAGGAAACAATATGTAGCATTTTTTGCATTCTAGAATGCCTTCATCAATTTCTTTATCTTTGGAAAAAATATCTATTTCTAGCTTTGAGCCACATCTAATACATCTCAGATAATTGAGGCTAAATTCATGCATTTTGAATATTATGCCATTGATATTCAAATAATAATTTGTTTCAGGTTCAAAACAAGATAATATTAAATGGAGTAGAGAAAAGATTTATTCAAAATGGGCGAATTTGAGGAATTTGCAGAAGCTCTATTTGGCCAGTTGTCAGTGGAGATTAATGAAGAAAAGGACATTATCAAGCTGGATGAAAAGGCAAAAGAAGATCTTCAATCCGAAGTGAAATTTAATGATCTAGAAAAAATTACTAAAGAGGTATTTCCATCACTTAAACAAAAAGTAGAGGAGTTTTTAGGAATTAAAATTCTTGATGTTAAAGTAAAATTTTTAGAGTTAAAAGAATTAAAGAAGTTCAAAGGAGAAAAGGTTTTCTCAGATGAACAATCAAAAGAATTTGTTAGGGAATTATTCATAGCAGTTGCAAATGAGGAACAAAAAAAAATTGCAGATTTGATGAAAAAGGATACTGCAAAGTATCTTGTATATTCTACGTATGCAATTCAATACATTTCAAAATTATCAACAACATATGGAGATTATTTAGATAATGTGATTTATTTGAACAAATTTATTTTATCAAGATACCCACAAATTATTTTGCATAAACAGGGAGAACCATACAAAGCAAGATTTCAAAATGTTAACTCTGGATATATGGGAGCAGTGAAGATGACAGTGTTAGAGGAATTAATTCACTCTGCTCAGCAAAAACTACAAGAAATTAACAAAAACGCTGCAACTCAGGTAAATAGAATCAATGAAGAGCTTGCAAGAATCATTCTTTCATTGGATACTGAGACCATAAACAAGTTATCTGAGTACTTGCAGTTACAAGCAGTTCCAGATGATTTTCCATTTGCAAAAAAGGCAAATCTTTTTTTCTTTTTAAATCCAGATCATTTTCTAATTGAGCAGATTGGACCCGATGTAATGACGTTTACGCATGTAGATATTGATCCAAAGATATCCGAATCAGTTCCAGAGTTACTTGGTATTTATAAAAAATGGCTTATTCCTATCCAACAACATCATGCAGCATTTACCACTATGGAGGGAATGGCGGCATTTGTCATAGAAAACATCCTAAAAGATGATGAGGACTTTCAAAATTACCTTACCACGTATATGGGCACAGATTTCTCGTCATATCAGGTAAGAAAGAGCATGGGTAAAGAATTTATAAAAATAATTTATGAGAAAGTAGGCAAAAATGCATTCAAACAGATTATTCAAAACCCACCAAATACCAGAGAACTAAAAGAGCCACAATTATACCTCAAAAGGATAAGTTAGTAACAGTTGCAAGAGAAATTTGATCCATATGTTGCTGAATGGGTTTCATTTGTAAAAAATCCAAACTTCAATCTCATTGAAAAGTGTCTAAAATTTGCGCAGCTGCTAGAATATCCTGAACTAAACATTGATGCATACATTCAAAAGATTAACAGAATTGGCATGTCATTAAAAGAATCAATCAATGATGTAAAAAATCCAACGTATCTGATTTCAATGCTAAATGAACACCTCTTTGAAAACCTAGGATTCAGTGGTGATGATGATGATTACTATAATCCTAAAAACAATTTTTTAAATGAAGTAATTGATAAAAAATTGGGGCTTCCAATTACAATTTCTATTTTATATGTAGAGATTGCAAAATTTATAAATCTTGATTTAAAGATAGTTGGATTTCCAGGACATATTTTGGTGAAATATTATGAGGAAATGATTTTAGATCCTTTCAATGATGGAAATCTGCTTGATGTGGATGAACTACAGGATATTTTGGATGAAAATTTTGGTGGCCAATTAGAATTTCAACCAGAGTTTTTAGATGAGATCAAACCAGAGCAAGTATTAGTAAGAATGGCAAGGAATTTGAAAAACTCTTATCTTCAATCATATGTTTATGATAAGGCATTAAGATGCATTGATATGATTTTAGCAATAGAACCAACATCTCCTGAAGACATCAGAGACAAAGGAATACTAGAAGAAAGATTATTGAATTCAGATATCGCACTAGAATATCTGAATAAGTATTTAGAAATGAATCCAAATGCAGAAGATGTTGATTTTATTTTAGAATTGATTAGAAGTATAAAGACAAAAAATTAATCAATAATGGAACTTATATCATGTCCTTTTTTGATCATAGATATCTCATGTCGGGCAATTTTATTTCTTAATGCCCTCTTTAGAATATCAACCTCACTTCGAAGTAAAGCGATTTCATCTTCAAGCCTTGCTACTCTTTCATATATTGTTTCAGCTTCGGAACTCATGATTATGTATCACCAAAAATTTGTCTTAAAAAGTTATGGGTAAATTTGTTGATTTGCTCGTAAGTTTTTTGCACTATAATTCAAATTCTTGACGACATTTCTCGCATTTGCCTCTCTCTTGCCCAGGTGAACCAAGAAGGAAAACTTTTCCAATGGTTTTGCAAACAGGACACATCCCAGTTGTTGCATTTTTTGGGCCAGTGCGTATAATTTTTTGTGTTTTTCTTCGTCCCATAAATTGGATGCTAAAATCGGACTATTAAGTTTAATTTTTCAATGGCGCGGGGAGGGGGATTTGAACCCCCGTGTCCTTGCGGACATGGGATTAGCAATCCCACGCCCTACCAGGCTAGGCGATCCCCGCACAGGGATGCTTTGAATTAATCTGTAAATTAGTGTTCGTCATGCTAGATATCAAGATGATTTATCAAAAAAAATTACCTAGATTATATCTTGGATAGTTAATTTTGAAAAAGTCCAAGAATCAAAACTATATCTAAATTCCTTCTTTTAACTTCGCCAATGTTCAATCTGTGAAGGGTTTTTAGTTTGCAAGTAAGTAAAATTGCTTCAAAGATTAGACAATGGTACAATATGAGATTTAATCATCACGTATTTTGAATTAAAGGTCATTTCGATAATTTTTTGTTTATGATATAGATTTAGAAAAATCTGGATGAAAGATAAGTCCTTCGTGTTATTATTAAATAAAATTTACGTAAAGAAATCATGAATTCAAATTCGAGAAAAAAATCAAAGAAACCCCAATCAAGAGAAGTCACAGTAAATGTAGACAAGATTTGGGAACTAGCAGTAGGAACATGGAGTAAAATCAGATCCCATCAGCTTACAATAAAGCTGGATCCAATCTAGACAGGTTCTTGTGCCTTTGGGTGGGTGTCATAATAATTACTGGTTTTGTGTGAACCTCTTTTGATGTATTAATGACACCCACTCACATCATAGATTACACATGTTTTGAATTAAGATTAAAAATCAGGTGATAATCCTAAATGAGATTTTAGTAAATCAAAGGCTGAAATCTTTTGTAGTTTAATAATTGGCTTTGATAGCAGAAGTAATGAAATTTGTTAAATCAAGGTAGAATTAAATAATAATCACTTCAAATTTTGGCAGTTTTGAGCAAAAAAGCTGCTGTTATGAGAGGAGATGGGATCGGACCCGAAGTGGTAGATGCCATGCTCAAAGTTTTGAGAGAATGCAATATTCAATCCGAAATTATTCTATGTGAGGCAGGTTCTGAACAATGGGATAAAAATGGAAGAAAAGACAAATCATACATTCCTGATGATACAATCAAGATACTTGAAGAATCAGATGCTTGTTTTAAAGGACCTACGACGACAATTCCTGTTCCAAATGCACCTAGAAGTGTTGCAGTAACATTACGGCAAAAATTTGAACTATATTCCAACATAAGACCAACCAAAACATATGACAGATTAACTCCAGATAGAAAACTTGATTGTGTCTGCTTTAGAGAAGCTACTGAAGGGCTCTATACAGGAGTTGAGGTTCAAATTACAGATGATGCAGCAATTGCAATTAGAAAGATTACAAGACAAGGTTGCAGAAGATTTTTGAATTCAGCAATGGATTGGGCAAATAAATATAACATGAAAAAAATGATTGCAATCACAAAAAGAAACATTCTCAAGCAAACAGACGGAATTTTTTGGCAAGAAGCACAAAAGACAGTTGAAGGAACAGATGTTGAATTATCTGAAATTTACATAGATAACATGGCACAGCAAATGGTTGTTGCTCCTGAACAATTCAACGGAGCAGTTCTAGTAAGTACAAATCTGTTTATGGATATCATTTCAGAATTAGCATCAGGTTTGGTAGGTTCTATTGGGTTAATCTATTCTGCAAATATGGGAGACAATTTTGCAATGTTTGAGGCAGCACACGGTAGTGCACCACAATTTGCCGGACAAAATAAAGTGAATCCTACTGCAACTGTATTATCAGGTGCATGGATGGCAGAATATCTTGGTGAGACAGACATTAGAAATGCGATTTTTGCTGGAACTGAGCAAGTAATCAATGAAGGAAAAGTTGTAACTTGGGATATTGGAGGAAATGCGAGTACAACTCAGATGACAGATGCCATTGTCACATATGCAAAAGGAAAACTGAGAAAATAGACAGAAATAATTCTAGGTTTTTTGAGATTCAACTAGAATTAACTCCTCAAAAAAGAGCTTCTTTTTTGCAATAATTTTAGAATTCAAGCCTAGTTTTTTTGTGTAATCTATGAGCCTTTGATAATTTGAGAGAGTTGAGGTAACAAAGATGAATTTTCCACCTTTTTGTATATTGTTAATAACAGAGTCAAAGATTTTTTTTGGAATTTCAAATCCTTCCAAACCACCATCAGTTGCAATGTCTAAAATTTCATCAGTTGCCAGATATGGAAGATTACAGACTATCAAATCAAACTTTGACATTATTGCATCTCCGCCATTACAGCATACAATATTTTGTGTTTTGTATGTTTGGTTTTTTAAGACATCAAAATTAATGTCAGTTCCAACTACGAAAGAGAATTTTTCAGAAAGAAGTTTTGTCAGATAGCCTGATCCACTTCCAACATCTAGTGCCATAATTCCTTTCTCGTTTTCAATGTTTGATGCAATAAAGAAGGTGTCCTCAGATGGAGGATATTCGTCATTAAAGGAGAATTTCTTTTGCAATGTTAATTATCTCATCTACTGAAAGATCATCAAGACGCTTATTAGATGTATTTTCCTTGTTAAATTGTTTTAAGATATTTTGAACTGTTTTGCGTCTGTATGAAAAAATTTTGTTTACGGTTTCAATAAGTTTATTATCAATTGAACGTTTTTTTATGATTTTTAAAATTACAGAATCAATTTTTGGTGGAGGAATAAAGTTGTTTTTTTTAACAATTGAGATTTTTTGTAATTCAAGTGTGTGATTTGCAATAATGTTAACTGCTCTTCTTTTTTTGAATGACTTTTCAAGTAGTTTATCAGCAAATTCTTTTTGAACCATAATTACTCCATGTGAGAATTGTCTTTGTGCTAACCACTCAATTGCAATTTTACTTTTAGAGTATGGAAGATTTGAAACAAATATTGTAAAGGTGTCTCTCATTTTGAATCCATCACCTAGCTTTAAACTTAAATTTTTAATATTTTCAAATTGCGATTTTGCGTTTTGATATAGTTCTTTGTCTGCATCAACTGATATGACATTTTTTGCGTTTTTACATAGCAACGGTATCAAAATTCCTAATCCTGTTCCTATCTCAAATACAGTATCATTTTCAGTAATTTTAGCCTCAAAAACTATGGATTTTGCTACAGTATTTGAATTAAGAAAGTGTTGACCTAGTTTTTTTCTTTTAATCATTTTTTGACAAAGAGATTCATTCTACTTTCACCAGTAATCTCATCCATGATTCTTTCAGAGATGTGTTTTATTGGTTCCTTGAGTCCAACTCTTTCTTGCAAGTCACAATAGCTTTCAAATTTTTTCTTGTCTCTTTCCTCTAGCATTGTCTTCATGTATGTTTTTCCAATTCCAGGAATTAATTCTAATGCATGGATTCTTGGGGTCAGAGGCCTTGCGTTGTTTAGATATTCTACAAATTTAGCTTCATTTTTTGTAACAATTTTTTCCACCACTGTTGGTAATTCACTTTGGGCAGATGATGATATGTTTTCATAATCCATCTTTCCTAATACTGAAAGAACTTTTGTTCTTCCCTCTTTTCCAATGTATACTCGTTCGCCTACTTCAAAAGCAGAGTTTGGAACTCCAAGAACCTCAAGTAATGTCAACCTGTCTTCACCTATTGCAACGATGATTATTCCTTCACGACCTCTAACTGTTGAAGATTTTCCTCTAGGATTGAAATCTAAAACATATGCATATTCTTCATACTTTCTAGGTGGGGAATGTGCCCTATACAAAATTGATTACTCCTTTAAGATTAAGAATGCTCCTTGATTATTTTGAGCATTTTTTCTAGAGTCTCAGCAAGAATAAGTTTCTTCCATCCAAATGTAAATGAACGTAGTTCTGCCATACTTGTTGGTCTGATATTTACAATTTCAACAGATTCCTCTTCTGTTAATTCACATTCTTTCATGAGTTTCTTTTTCATTTCTTTAGCATCTTTAGGATCAATTTGTGCAAATTTAGAAACATAATCAAATGTCCATCGCTGAATTTGATCCATTTCTTCAACATCAACTTTACCTAAAATCTCTTTAACTTCCGAAAGAGAGATGCTTTGTTTCTTTTTTACCTCTTCCATTTCTATACACCGAATGGTTTGATATGATCCAATCTAGTGATTAAGGTTTTCGATTTATTTCCCAATTTCACGTCTAATGTAACGGCACGTCTACCAACATTTGTGACAATTCCTACTTTTCCGTGGTAACGTCTATGTGGCAATCCCTTATGCTGCCTAGGATCTATAATGACAAGTGCCTGTTCACCCTCATGATATTCTCTAAGTAGAAAGGATACACCTCTAGGAGATTTTTTTCTCATTATAGATCTAGATTTATGCTTAAATCCGTGCGAACGACCAGAGGTTTTCTTAGTTGCCATGTATGAGTAGAACTCCCAAAGACCCTATTTTATACTTACGAAATATTGGAATGTTTAGATTCTAATTCCATAACTAAACAATGATTTTTCGAGTTCTGAACAGTTTGTAAAGTGGATGGCATTCATTCCAGAACTTTTTGCAGCATCAATATTTGATTCCTTGTCATCAACAAAGAGCATTTGATTTGAATCAAAGGGGAGTTTTTCAATTACATACTCATAAATCCTAGGATCTGGTTTTGAGAAACCAATTTGGTAAGATAGGAACTTGTTCTCAAAAATTGTTAATACTTTCCAATCATCAACAACTTTGTGTGTGATCTTTTCAATATTTGATATAATACCAATCGTGTAAGATTTTTCTTTGATCGTTTTTGCTAGATTTATTACATCATGATTTAGTTTTGCTCTCTTTCTGAAGTATATATCCCATAATGATTCAGTGTTTTCTTTAAGTGGTATTGAATTTGTATCATGTGCAATTTTTTGCCAAAATATTTTCTCGTTAATCTTTCCTGAATCTAGATCATGGAGATGTTTTGAAAATGCATTAGTAACAATATCTTCATTAATTTCAAATTGTTTTGAAATTTCAGAAGTAATCCATGACATGTGCCAATCAACCAAAACACCACCAATATCAAATAGTACACATCTTATATCAGACATAAGAAGAAAATAATGTAAGATATATTCATAGATTACAAAAGAAGAAAAAGAAGAGTTACTCTTCTAGTGGTTCTGATTCATCTGCTAACGTTTCAATTGTGCTTTCAGTATCAGTTAGATCTAAAGATATTTCTGCTTTAGTATCTTCAACTTTGTCTTCAGAATTACTTGTTTTTTTGGTTGTTTTTTTGGTTGTTTTTTTGGTTTTCTTTTCTGCTTCTTCTGGATCTATGACTCCAGCTTCACCTAATGCAAATATGACTTCTTCTTCTGGATGATGAGGGCTATCCACCATTCTTGCAATTCGTTTCTTTCCTGATTTCTTAAAGTAAATTCTATATGTACTTGTATGTGCAACTACATTTCCACCAATTGGACGTGTTGGGTCACCAAAAAATACATCAGGTGATGCCATAACTTGATTTGTTGCAATTGCAGCACAGTTGTACGTCTCTGCGATCCTAGATAATAAATGGACAAAGTGGTTTAGTTTCTGTTGTCTGTTTGAAAGGGTTCCTCTTCCAAGATATTCAGAACGGAATAGTCCCACTGCAGAATCTGCGACAATTAGTTTCACATTATTTTCTTCAATTATTGGTCCTGCTTCTTCTAAAATCAATGTTTGGTGTGCACTGTTATATGCACGTGCAACAATGATGTTATCAAGAACTTTTTCAGGATCCATTCCATGTACTTGTGCAATAGATACAATTCTTTCGGGTCTGAAAGTGTTTTCAGTGTCAATATACAACACCGATCCTTCCAAGCCACCTTCATCTTTTGGTTTTTGAACCATTACAGACATGGTATGGGCAAATTGTGTTTTTCCACAACCAAATTCCCCGTAAACTTCGGTAAGTGCTTGGGTTTCAACTCCACCATCAAATAGTGTATCAAGACAATTTGTGCCAGTAGTAATTTTACCAATTGATTGTCTATGTTTGTAAATTTCACTTGCACTAACAAAATCCTTAGCGATTAATCCTCCTTCAACTAGATGCTGTCGTGCTTTATTGACAATTTTCTCAGCAGTGTCCTTTTCCATTCCAGTAATTTCTGCAATTTCAACTGGACCTCTAACTATGAGATCCATTACATTGTGGACACCTGCGTCGGATAATTTTCTAGTAGTTACAGGACCTACGCCCTCTAAACTATCTAATCTTAAATCTTCTACCATACCGTAGAGTACGGTACTAGTACTTTATAAAGATACTGTTTTGAGGTTCTATTATAGTGACATTATTTATTTGAATTTAAGTTCTATCAACCAAAGGATAACAAAAAGAGGATCCGCCAGAGGAAAAGAACCTGTTTTGATGTATTGAATTGATAAACTTGAATAGAATACACCACTAAGATTAGGCTTCTAAATTGGTATTTTATAATTGCTTTAATAAGCTAACGATTGACATCTAATCTTATAAGCCATCAAATTTACAGAGAGAAAAAGTAAAATATTTTTTTAAGACGAGTTTATTATCGTCTCTTTCTTCGTTGTCCAGGTTTGTTTTGCCCTGGAAATCTACCAAGAACAAATCTTTTTTTGAAGTTACTCTTGTTTCTAAGGCTGGAACTAGTACCGATGATTTTTCTTCCTTCAACTTTGGGTGTTTGACCTCTTACTTTACCTGCTTTTGTAAGTGAACCGTGAGTTGCCATGATTTACCACGTATAATAGTGAATTTATGTATTTGTATACTACCAGTATTTAGCTTTTACAGTCTCAATAACTTTTTCGTGTTCAATGCTCTTTTTGCGTGCATATCTTTCCATAGCACCTAATGGAACACCACCAAGAGACCTTGCAATAGCGTTAAAGAAATAACGTTGTGGTCCTTTTGCACCAGTTTTTGTCATGAATTTTTGAATTCCATATTTGAAATTGTGCTGCCAAGTCTTGTATAATACTCCAAGTTGAGCAGGAGTCATTTCATTTCCAATATTAAAAAAGTCAGATTTTTCTAGCAATCCAATTGGAACAAAGGTTAGTGCAGTTGCAGTAAACATTGAGTTTGGCTGTTCATGTTCTAGTTCACTAATAAGACGAATCGTGTCCCAGGAATCTTCAGGGGTCTCATCATTATCAAGTCCCATTATCAAGGTAAATGCAGGAATCCAATAGTGTTGATTCAAGCTTTTTACTCCTTCTTTGACAACCCAATGCCATTCATCTGGAGAATATGGTGCAAGTTTTCTGTCGGCATATTTTCCAATTAATCTCAAGCTCCCAGTTTCAAATCCAGCTTGGACTCCAATCATGTTATCAGGTCCTGCTTTGATGATTTTAGACAGATTTGGAATTAGCTTTTCATCAGCAATTGCTCCTGCTAATGTACCATGTGTTGGGTTTGTGTGTTCAACACCAGTAGACATTATCGCAGTAAACAATTCTTCAAGTGCTTCTCTATTTGGTTCCATTCCCTTAGAAGTTCTAGGATCCATCCCATAAACAAAAATATCATCACTATGAATCCATGCAGATTTTGAACCACCTTTTTTCATGTTAATTTCAATTTCTTTTTTAACTTTTTCTGGTGGATAGTATCTTAATGATCTTAATGTTACATCACAAAATTTACAACCTCTGCCACAACCTCGCATAACTTCAACCATTCCATGCATACTTGGTTCTACAATGTCAGGGATTTCATCCAAGTCTGGTCTATCCCAAAAATTTACAAATCTACCATGTAACTTTCTTCCGTTCCTTTCAAATTCTTTGATGTTTACTTTAAAATCACTTCTCTTTCTGAATGGATCCATATTTTCAAAATCGCCGTTAATTAAATAATTAAAAAATCTACCAGCATGTCCATCAATCTCAGGTGCAATTCCTCCAAGCTCACCTTCTAAAATTGCATATATTCCAAACTCTTCAATTTTTTCTGGATCATAATTGTATTGCCAGGTTCCTGATGCTCCAGAGATTACTTTGGCTTTGCTTCCAGTCTTTGTTTTTGCAGCTTTAATTCTGTAGTGAAGTTCAGTGTTATAGAATTCATCATATGAGATTTGTTTTCTACCATAAGTAAATGTCATGGTTACTGGACCCATACCAAGAGGATCCATTTCATATGTACCAACAACTTCAGTTTCAGGTCCTATGAACTGTTCAATGTGATCAGGATGAGCAACAACTACTTCATCTCTTCTAAAGCCATCTCGAAGCAAACCGGCTTCAAGTTTTCGGAGTCCATATGGTGCATATTTTGCAACTCCGTTTGTATGAGGAATATAATTACAGATAAAATCAAATAGTATTTTTGGAGTTACTTGGTTTCCAAGAATTTTGTACCAAAAGCTGTTTTTGTCTCGATTTGGGTCAATTGCAGGTGCACATCCAAAAAAAGTAGCTAAAGACAATCCTCTATATGGCGACATCAAAGTTCTATCAGCCGTCAATACAATCTTTGGATTTCCCATTCCCTTCAACGCAATAATTTCACGATTTATTTTAAACCTTGCTGGTCATATTTTATAATTTTCAAGAATTCCAGCCTTATTTCTATAATAATGACCAAATTCCTTGTTAGAGAGTAGATGTTCACCATCAAAAACAGTCCCATCCCTACAAACCAGATCCTCACCTACACAGCAACTTCCACAAAGACCAACACCGCATTTCATCATTCGCTCAAGACTAGCTTGAACAAAAAAACCCTTTGAGTATGCAGATTGTACGGTTTTAAACATCATAATTTCAGGACCACATGTGTAAACACCATCATAATGATGGTGATTGACCAGTTTTTCGACCATATCTGTAACAAATCCTTTTTCTCCATAACTACCATCATCGGTTGTTACAATTACTTGGTGTTTGTTTTTTTTCAAAAGATTATTTGCCAAGTCTTCAAAGAATACTTCTTCTTTGGATTTTGCTCCAATAAGGACAGTGACATCATCATCAGGTGTTACAAAAGTTAGTAAACGCATCATTGGAACAAGTCCAGTCCCACCACCAACAAGTAATAGCTTTCCTTGCTTCAAATCAAAAGAATTTCCATATGGGCCTCTGATTCCGATTTGTTGTCCAACTTTAACATTAAACAGTCCAGTTGATGAAGGACCATGTTTTCTCACGGTAAATGCAGCCTTTCCAGATTCATTTGTTATCATTACACTCATTGGTATTTCATTAATTCCGGGAATCCAAACCATTGCGAATTGTCCAGGTAGAACATTTGACATCACCTCATCTGAGAAAACAAGAGTTCTTACAGTATGGGTTTCATTAATTACTTTTTCAATCAAACAAACTTTAGGATAATTATGATTTCTTTGCAAGTCCAACCATCTCCTCTATTTTTGAAAAACCATTATCATTCATGTATTTTTTAATTCCATTGTTTATTTCATTAAATACACCTATCCAATTATCGCCAATTATACTTCCAAGTTGAACAGAGGATGCCCCTGCCAAGAAAAATTCTATGGCATCTTCCCATGTAGATACACCACCACACCCAATTATTGGAATATCGTACTTTGAAGAAATTTCATAAACACATCTAAGTGCTATAGGCTTTATTGGTTTTCCAGACAGACCACCAAACTTGTTACTAAGAATTGGTCTTTTAGTTTCAACATCAATTACCATTGCTCTAATTGTATTAATTGCAGTAATTGCATCAATTCCAGATTCAACTGAAATATCTACTGTGTTCAGATAATTAGTTGTACCCAAACCTACTTTTGCTATTACTGGAATATTTGTCGTATTTTTGACAGTAGTTATGATTTTTTTTACTAGTTCAGGATCATCACCTACCTCAAGGCCAACTTTTGCAACATGAGGACAAGAAAGATTCAGTTCGTATGCAGTTACTTTACAATTCTCAAATTGTTTCACCATAAATTCAAAGTCTTCAGGAATAGAACCCACCAAACTAACAAGAATTGGAACATCTTTGTTTGTCTCTATCATTTTTGAAAAGTATGAAGCCCCAGGATTAGATAATCCTACGGCATTAATCCATCCACCCCCTTTTACACTGCAAATAGTAGGATTTGAATATCCTTCCCAAGGCTCTTTGCTTAGAGATTTCGTCACCACTGCTCCAGCACCTGAGTGATATAGTCGATTAAAGACATCAAGGGATATTCCAAGAATGCCAGATGCCAACATTATAGGTCTCTCAAGTTGAATTTTTCCTATAGAAGTAGCAAGACTTGATTCCACTTTGAATCATATATCAAGTTTCGAATATAATAGTTGATTCACATATTTCTGTACCTTTTTTAAAGGAGACTTTGAATGAAGTAGTCATGTATTCTGTGATTTTGACAGAATTTGGGATTGCTGTTTTTGATGATGTAAAATTGATAAAGTCATTTCCATTCTCTAATTTTGTAAAAGATTACTTAGGGGTTAAAAAAAAAGAATCAGAATTAAATGATCTGGTAGATTTTTTGAGATCCATCCAACGAGGAGTTTCAGTTAGCGATGAGTCATTACTTGCAATATTGAAAAAAAAATCAATTGATGCTCAACTAATGGAAGAATCTGAACTAGAAAGAATTCAATCATTAAAACCACAGATTATTGTAGATTCAGGTTTTGCAAAAGATGTTCGAGATGCATTGATGAATCTTAGAGAATTTGCAATGAGTTTATCATCATCAAAAGTTACTGAAGTTTCTGAAAGCCCAGATCTTCACATAATCCAAGCAATTAATTCTCTTGATGAAATTGACAAAATTGCGAATGCATTGAGTTCAAGATTACGTGAATGGTATGGATTGCATTTTCCAGAATTAGATAATATTATTGATAGTATCAATGGTTATGCACAGATTGTAATTGCTGGAAAACGTGAAACTTTATCAAAACAAGTCTATGAAAAAGCAGGTTTCCCTGATTCAAAAATTGAAATGCTATCGTTGATTGCATCAAAGAGTAGGGGTGGAGATATTTCAGATGCAAATCTTGCAATTGTACAATCCATAGCAAAACAGATTTTAGATTTTCATGATTTGCGAAAAAAATTAGAAGAGCATGTTGAATTAGAAATGGAGTCTATTGCTCCAAATCTTTCAGCAATTTTGGGAGCTGCGGTAGGTGCAAGAATTTTAGCAAGAGCAGGAAGTTTAAGGAAATTAGCATCTATGCCTGCAAGCACTATTCAAGTGTTGGGTGCAGAAAAAGCACTTTTTAGATCATTAAAGACAGGTTCGCAACCACCAAAACACGGATTGTTATTTCAACATTCAATGGTTCATGCAGCACCAAGATGGCAAAGAGGAAAAATTGCCAGAGCAATTGCTGCAAAAGGAGTGATTGCTGCAAGAGTGGATGTTTACGGAGAAGGGCTAAACAAAACTTTGCTTGAGAAACTCAATGTAAGGGTTAATGAGATTGGAAAGAAATACGAAGAAGCCCCTGAAAAAGATACTAAAAAGTTTGAGTCATTTAGACATGATGAGAGTAATTTCGGTAGAAGAAGAGATAGTGGAGATTCTAGAAGAAGAGATAGTGGAGATTCTAGAAGAAGAGATAGTGGAGATTCTAGAAGAAGAGATAGTGGAGATTCTAGAAGAAGAGATAGTGGA
>Ga0224497_10001022_pt1 | contig 18441 bp, 17 predicted proteins | sample SF_Jul11_sed_USG_4_FD_167970 | JGI IMG/M metagenome (GOLD analysis project Ga0224497, IMG submission 167970) | Sediment microbial communities from San Francisco Bay, California, United States - SF_Jul11_sed_USGS_13 | ecosystem: Environmental > Aquatic > Marine > Sediment | place: USA... | reverse complement strand
CGCCGCCGGACTCGCCGCGCTTCCGGCGGCGGTGCCCGGGCTCGGTATTGACCAGGGCGGACTCATGTCTTTCGGTGTGAGTATGGATTTCAAAGCTGCGCGCAATTTTTACGAAGCCCGTCTCGACGCGCTCGAGGCGGCTCCGTACGAGTGCGAGTTGTTTGATGACCTGCAGAACGGCGTCGCGGATGGCCGCCGGGCGCTGAACCAGCCGTTGCCGCCCATCGTCTATGATTTCAAAGGCTTCCTGGCCGTCGTCGACAATATCGACGGCATCGATTTTGCGAGCAAGTCGCCGCCAAAATCCGTGGATGCACGGATCTTACTCGCCATGGACAATGCGGAGGCGCTGATTGCGCTGGCCGGCATGTTCAGTCCCGAGGTCGCCGCAATGGACCTGCAGCCGGACGGCAGGCCCGTGCGACTAGAATCGCCACAGCTTCAGGGCGTGGTTCAGAATGCATTTGTCGCGATGACGGAAACGGCAATTGCGCTGTCGGTCGGTGCGGGCTCTGAAGCCCGACTAGGCGACATGCTCGAGGCGGAAGTGAGCAGCCCGTCGCCGATCTTCAGCCTCAGCATGGATGCAGCCCGATACTACAGCCTGATCGGTGATGCGATGTCCGCGGCGGAGCAGGACAGCGGCGACGAGGCGTCGCCGGAAATGCAGGCCGCGCTGAGCGACATCATGCGGTCGCTCAGCGATCTTTACGATCGAATTACGGTCGATATGATGTTTACCGCCCGCGGCGCGGAAGTCGACAGCAACCTTGCGTTGGGTGACTGATTGGCGAATATGCCAGTGGCAATGATGATAGCGGCGACGCAATAGTGGGGCGGCACTGAGCCTGGACGGGGCGGCACACATGCCAGCCCTGTTCAGCCTGTTTTCGAAACCGTAAGGAACGGAACGTGAATGTATTGACTGGTTTGGGGGTCTCGTTGATGCTCGCCGTAGTAGCGGGATGTGTGGGCGGCGTAAAGGAAATTTCGGACGAGGTGATCAAAGTGGATATTGCGACAGTCAGCGCTGATGGGAGCGTTCCGGTGGTAGCGCCGATCCTGTCCGCGGGTCAGCCGGATGCGGCGGCGCTGCAAGTATTTGCCAAATCCGGATACGTGGCCGTGATCGATTTGCGGGGCGTCAGCGAAGAGCGAGGAATCGACGAGCAGGCCGAGGTCGAAGCGCTCGATATGAAATACGTCACTCTGCCCATCGTCGGCGATGCGGCCATTAATTTTGAAAACGCGGAAAAACTCGATCGCATCATCGCCGGGTTTGACGCGCCGGTGCTGGTTCATTGCGGCAGCGGTAATCGGGTCGGTGCCCTGCTTGCGCTCCGCCACAGGCTGGCCGGCGCGGACGACGAGGCTGCGCTCGAACTCGGCAAATCGGCGGGGCTTACGAGTCTCGAACCAGTCGTCCGTCGACGCCTGACGGAGTAATGGGGACTTTCCTGGTTCTGGAGCCCTCGGCTGGTTTTGGCCGCAAAGTGCAGAAAATCGGCATTGTTCACTGAAAGTGGTGGAGGTGGCGATAATCGCAGAATAGCCTACAGACCCTGTAGCTAAGCCATTTCGGCTGCGCAAGCTGAGCGATTGGTTGTTAGTCGCGCAGACCGTCCTGTGCTTCATTCAATATTTGGTGAATTGCATGGCCACGTCTAGTGGGATCAGATGTTTGATTTGGTTCACCGAAAACCGGGTCCCAAGAGTGTTCGAACCATCCTAAACATTGATACGCACATCGATTCAGGAAGGTAATACCTGCTGCTTCTGAGCCTTGTCCACTGAAAAAGACTTGCTCGAATGGCCCAAGACAGACCATCAGTTCGGCCGAAAAAATCACCAACGCTTGCTGGGCTCACGATCTGTTTGTGAACATCTGTCATCCGGACGCAACAGTCGGTGTAGTTGGAACAGGAACACTGACAAAACAGAATCGTCTTTCGTTGTCCGCGTTGTCCGCGTTGTCGAGTTGAGCCGACCAAAAAACCGCGTCTTCATATTCTTAGTACAGGACGAGCTTGAAGCCTACAACCGACAGTATCGCGGCAATGGCAAAGCGTAGCAGGGCTTCCGGGACCTTCGTGCTGAGCATCGAACCGATAATAATTCCCGGTACCGAACCAAGAAGCAGCTTCCCGAGTAAGAACACGTCGACGTTACCCATCCAGAGGTAGCCAGTGCCGGCGATAATTGTCAGTGGTATTGCATGTACGATGTCGGTACCGACCAGCCGTGCTGGCTTCAGTCGAAAGGGGTACAGAAACACCAGCATGACTATGCCCAATGCACCGCCGCCGACTGACGTTAGGGTGACAAGAAGACCCAGAATGCTTCCAGCGATAACAGTCAGCGTTGGTTGCGCCCGCTTGAAACTAACGGGTGCTTGGGTGCGAATTGCCGCACCCCAGGACTGTGTCTTGTTCTTGAAGATAATGGCTGTGGCGGTAAGGAGCAGCGTGCCGCCCAGTATGGTCAAGATTAGTCCCTGCTTGACTTGGCTAATGCCTGTGATGTGAAGCCAGGCTAATGTGAGCACCGATGTCGGTAGGCTACCAAGACACAGCCGTCGCAGCACTTCCCAGTCCACGCTGCGACGTTGGTGGTGCACGAAGCCACCGACTGTCTTGGTGATTGCGGCAAACCACAGGTCCGTTCCCACCGCTAACGCCGGTGAAACGCCGAATATCAGCACGAGGATAGGCGTCATCAGTGCACCGCCTCCGACACCGGTCATGCCAACCGTCGCGCCCACGATGAAACCGGCAAAGGTATGTATCCAGTCCATCTAGGGTTGCAGCGTCTCGATCAGCTGTGCTGACCAGTGAGTGTGGCTGTAACCGCGCTTCCGGCGCGAGCACAACGGCCCGATCCGAATTGGCGGGTCTTGGCCATATGCTTGTTTCGACGTCGATCCATCGGATGATGGTAGCAATCCTATTGGTAGGTCCGGAAGAGCGGGTTCTCTCATTTGCAGACGGCTTCATAGTCACCACTTCCGCTGTGATTCAGAGCGGGTCTTTTGCGCAAGCTGAGCGATCGGTTGTTCGACGTGCAGAACTTGTCGGACATACTCGGAAGACGAACACGCACAAACTGCGCCGGACGCTCCGAAGGCTGATAGGCTGAGCCGCACGTTGCGAAGCGCTCGTCACCAGGTGCACTGGTGACGATGGCCGCAAAGCGACGAACCACGCCGCTCCTGTTCGGTGGGCTTTGCAGACTGTACTGCAGGCGGTCGGATTCACTCACCCATCGTGAGCAATACCGTATACCTCTCAACCACCAGAATTGACGAAAAAGATAGATGAAGTCCCTCGGGATCTGCCAGAATGTGGCCGGTTCCGATGGCGCATTGCAAGGTTACGATTCCTTAGCTCAAGCGGACTGCTTCGATTTGCTGCCTATCGCAAGGACATCGGCGCCTGCCTTCAGGCTGCCCAAGTAATTTGTCCAAAACTGCATCGTTTCCTGGCGCTTTGGCAGATAGGAAGCATGGTTGTATGCTGACCGGGCCCTATTGCGTTCTGCGTCTGCGAGTCGATTTTCGATGATGTCAGGCGCGAATCCCAGCTCGTTCAGCCGCGTAGATGCCATCGCCCGGAAACCGTGGGCCGGCATTTGATCCTTTGGGAATCCCAGACTTCGCAAAGCTGCATTCAGGCCGTTATCTGACATACACGTTGGCCTGCTTCTGACCGAGGCAAATACACAGCCAGATTCGCTGCCCGTTAGAACACGAAAATGGTGGAGGTGGTGGGAATCGAACCCACGTCCGCAAGCCCTCTGCCCCAAGATCTACATGCTTATTCCGTCTTTGATCTTGCTATGAGCTACCCGACGGGCAGGGAAGACTCACAGCCAGTTCAGTGAATGTTTAACGACTCGCACCCTGAACAAGCGCTTGCCGCGGTCCTGTGAAATCGACCCCTGGATCCGGACGCACAGGCACGATCCGGGCAGAGGGCGCTAGGCTGGTTTTTAGGCAGCTAGTGCGTAGTTGTCGTCGTTGGCAACTATAGGTGTTACAGCTGGATTAACGAGGTAATCTGTCCCTCGGCATGCACTTGGAGTTTCGCGACCCACGTCGAAGCCATGTCACCCCCTCAGTACTCCAGTGTATGGGCAACGGGCGCAAAAACAATGCGCACGATCTCGATTGTCTGGTTTTGGCTTCCGGCGACGCATCATGAAATACATTAATAAAGATGTCTAATATTATGATTATAGATTATTTTTTGAGTATTCGAGCTTTGTCGCGTTGCCAATCGCGCTGTTTTTCCGTGGCCCGTTTGTCGTGTTGCTTCTTGCCTTTCGCGAGTCCGATATCGAGTTTCGCGCGGCCCTTGGACCAGTGCAGATCGAGCGGCACGAGCGTAAAACCCTTGCGTTCGACCGCTCCGACGAGCCGGTCGAGTTCGTGTCGGTGCAGGAGCAACTTGCGGGTTCGAGTGGGGTCCGCGCGGACGTGGCTAGATGTCGTGGTTAGCGGAGAAAAATGCGCGCCGACGAGCCAGGCTTCGCGGTTGCGCAGGTGTACGTAGCTTTCTGCCAGCTGAACGCGTCCGGCCCGCAGGCTCTTGATCTCCCAGCCCTCGAGTACCAGACCGGCCTCGAGCCTGTCCTCGATGAAATAGTCGTGCCGTGCGCGTCGATTCACGACAATCGTATTACTCGAGGCCTGGCTCGGATTGGATTTGCGCATTGGCTGACAGACTGCTGGCTCGTGCGGGCTCGCGATTATACGGATTTCGCGCGGTTTGCCGGCAGTTTTTGCTGTCGGGTGGTGGCGGGTGTGCTGTTGTCAGCCCCCATCAATTGTATGAGAATCGCGCCTACCCAAGCGAATAAATAAGAGAATAACAATGCCAGGCATTCAGGCAGGCGAGGGGGAAAAACGGCGCTCATTGCACGGCCACTGGTCGTCTCGAATGGCATTCATCCTCGCCGTGACCGGCTCGGCCGTGGGGCTCGGCAATATCTGGAAATTTCCGTACGTCGCCGGACAGAACGGCGGCGGGGCATTCGTACTCGTGTACCTGGTCTGTGTCCTGCTGATCGGCATGCCGGTCATGATGTCCGAGATTCTGATCGGCCGTCGCGGTCGCCGAAATCCGATCGCGACAATGGCGCTGCTCGGCGAAGAGGAGGGCAGCTCGCCGCGCTGGCGACTAATCGGCGGCATGGGTGTTCTCGCGGGCATTCTGATTCTGTCGTATTACAGCGTAATCGCTGGCTGGACGCTGGCGTACGCGTTCAAAAGTGTTAGCGGTAGTTTTGCAGGCGCCGGGCCTGCCGAAATCAGTGCGCATTTTGCAGAGTTTGTCAGCAGCTGGGAACTCGTCGGGCTGTGTCACACGTTGTTCATGAGCTTGACCATTCTCGTCGTTGCGCGCGGCGTCGAGCGTGGCCTCGAGCGGGCCGTGCGCTTCATGGTGCCCGCATTGCTTGTCTTGATGCTCGCGCTGCTGGGCTATTCGATCAATTCTGGGTTTTTCGGCGAAGGTCTCGCATTCATGTTTACCCCGGATTTCGGCAAGCTTACCGGTGACAGCGTGCTGGCGGCGATGGGTCAGGCATTTTTTTCGTTGAGCATCGGCATGGGCGCCATCATGGCTTACGGAGCGTATCTTCCGGAGGAAACCTCGATCATGGGAACGTCGGCGGCCGTGGTAACTGCCGACACGCTAATCGCGATTCTGGCCGGTCTCATGATCTTCCCGCTGGTCCTGGCCAACGGTCTGGACCCGGCTGAGGGGCCCGGTCTCGTGTTCCACACCTTACCGCTGGCGTTTGGCCAGATGACCGGTGGAGTGTTGTTCGCGACGTTATTTTTCGTGTTGTTGTCTTTTGCAGCCTGGACGTCCGCGATCGGCCTCATGGAACCGGCAGTAGCCTGGGTCGTCGAGCATCGACACCGATCGCGCGCTGAGGCGGCGATGATCATCGGTGTGCTCATCTGGGCGCTCGGATTTGGCTCGGTGTTATCTTTCAACGTGCTGTCGGACATCACGTTTATCAAAGGGACGATTTTCGATAATTTCGATCATCTGACTAGCAACATCATGCTGCCGCTAAGTGGGGTGTTCATTGCGATCTTCGCGGGCTGGATCATGTGCCGCAATTCGACCGCAGAGGAACTCGGCGGTGCGGGTAGGCTGTACCGTCTCTGGCGCATGCTTGCACGCTTCGTGGCACCGGTCGGTATCCTGTTGGTGTTTCTCAAGGCCATTGGCTTGCTGCCGGAACTGTCTTGATAACAGTCGATGAGGCCGCACTCTGCGAGCATGCGTAACGTTGTTCGCAGCGCGCTCGTGCCGTATTCGGCCGCGGAGATGTTTGCCCTGGTCGACAACCCGGAGGCATATCCGGAGTTCCTGCCTTGGTGCCGTGCCGCGGAAGAGCATTTGCGGGATGCGCGTGGCGTCGAAGCGACGATCGAGTTTCACAAACACGGCATCCGCCGTCTGATTCGCACGCGCAATTGCAACCTGGCCAACGAATCCATTGACATTCAACTCGTTGACGGTCCTTTTCGTTACCTGCACGGACGCTGGCTATTCCAAAACCTCGGTGGCGCGGGCTGCAAGGTCTCACTCGAGATGCAGTTTGAATTCTCGAATCGCCTGGTCAGCGCGGTATTTAGTCGTGCGTTTGAAGATACCTGCAACTCGCTTGTCCAGGCGTTTACGGTACGGGCCGCCGAGGTGTATGGGCCGCGACAAATGTGCAATGCCTGAAGTCCTGTCGGTCGAGGTGGTATTTGCGCTGCCGGCTGTGCAGGCTCTTGTTGTCGTAGATGTAGAAGTTGGAACGACGGCGGCCGATGCGATCAAGCAGTCCGGCCTGCAGGCCCGGTTTCCGGAGCACGACCTCGACAAGTTGCCGATTGGTGTTTGGGGCCAACGCGTTGATCGCAGTTATCGCGTCAAGGACGGCGATCGTGTCGAGATCTATCGCGAGTTGCAGCTCGATCCGCGCGAAGCCCGTCGCCGGCTGGCTCAGGCGGGACGCACGATGGGGCAGACGCTCGACGAGGAGTGAACTGATCAGAAACGGCGACGTCAGAGGCCGGGATCGAGTTCCAGGTCCCTGCGAATCTCGCTGACTTTTTCGTCTTCGAAATAGACCGATACCCAGCGTTTGAATGTCGCGTCCTTGCGACCAATCTTCAGGAAATACACATAGTCCCATCGATCCCTGTGAAACGGATCGTCGACCATAGGCGTGCCGAGCAGGAATCGCACCTGGCCGCGCGTCATGCCTACCTCGAGCTGGTCGAGGTCTTCCTGCTTGACCAAATTTCCCTGGGAAATGTTTGCGCGATACACGCACCCACCCGAAACGGCGAGCGCGGCCGCGAGCAGCGTAAGAAAAAGTCGTCTGGACGTCGTCAAGCGATTTAATTCCTGAGAATTAGCATGAAACTTTTGCCTGCCGAGTGCCGGATGTGCTAGAGCCGACCCGGCAAGTGCGTCATAATAGCGGCGAATCATACCTTCTTGCCGAACGCCAAGACAGCAGCAACACCTTGGTATTGTGGGCGCCAGAGACAAAGTCGATGCAGCAACGTCAGGAATTACGCAAGGCGGGACTGAAGATCACACTGCCGCGCCTGAAAATACTGGAAATTCTCGAGGAGTCGGCGCAGCGGCACATGAGTGCCGAAGACCTATATAAGCAATTGATCGATCAGGGAGAGGATATCGGCCTCGCAACCGTTTATCGGGTGCTGACCCAGTTCGAAGCGGCCGGCCTCGTGACCCGGCACAACTTCGAGGGCGGCCATTCAGTGTTCGAACTGGATGACGGCGATCACCATGATCACATGGTCTGCGTTGACACTGGCGAGGTAATCGAGTTCTGTAATGAGGAGATCGAACGGCTGCAGCATGCCATGGCCAAACGATACGGCTACGAATTGCTCGATCACAACCTAGTACTCTACGTGAAGCGGCTCGATTCAGCCGACGACTGATCGTTTGGTCGACGCTGCTGCAAGCATTTCTGCCGCGTGCTCGATGGTCTTTTTGGTAATGTCGACACCGCCGAGCATCCGGGCCAGTTCGTCGATGCGCTCTCCTCGGCCCAGCTTCCGTACCCGCGTGCGCGTCGACTTGCCATCGCTGACCTTGCTGATTCGATAGTGCTGATCGGCCAGACTGGCGACCTGTGGCAAGTGCGTGACGCATAGCACCTGACGATGCACGCCGAGTTCACGAAGCCGGCGGCCAACCATCTCTGCCACACCTCCGCCCACACCGCTGTCAACTTCGTCGAAAACCATCGTTGGGATTGCGCTGCCGTCGCTGGCAATGACCTGAATCGCCAGGCTCATGCGCGAAAGCTCTCCGCCCGAGGCCACACGTGATAACGGCATCAGGGGCTGACCGGGGTTGGCGCTGATTAAGAACTCGACCTTATCGATGCCCCAGCGGTGCGCGGCGTCGCTTGTCACCTGCGTCAGCGCGATCTGAAACTTGCCGCCCGGCATGCCGAGGCCGTCCATTGCCGTCGCGACTTCTCCGGCAAACACTCGAGCTGCTTTGCTGCGTTGCTTCGACAAACTTTGCGCGAGTTTGCGATAAGTCGTCTCGGCCTTTGCCGCGTCGCTTTCGAGTGATTTGCTGCGTTCATCCGCGTGGCTGAGTTCGTCATGCTCGATACGCAGGCGTTCAACCAGGGCGGGCAATTCGGTGGCATCCACGCGGTGCTTGCGCGCAATACTCTGGATCGCATCGAGTCGCTCCTCGACCCAGTCGCGGCGTGCGGGATCCATCTCGATCGATTCAGCATATCGATTCAGCGCGTCGCTCGCTTCGGCAACCTGGATACTCGCACTGTCGATCAGTCTGGCAACGTCTCGGAGACTCGGATCGTAGTCGACGAGCGCGTCAATCGCGCGCGCTGCGTCGGCAAGCGAATGACTCGCATTACCGTCATCGTTCTCGGAAAGTGTCATGACGGCCTGTGCCACGCCTTCGGCAAGGCGGCCGCTGTAAATGAGTTTCTGTCGTTCGGCCTGCAGCTCCGGGACTTCGTCTGCAGCAACCGATAGCGACTCGAGTTCGTCGAGCTGAAACGTCAGCAGATCCAGCCGTGACGCCCGGTGCGCATCATCCATCTGCAGGCGTTCCAGGCGCTCAAGCAGCGACTGCCAGTCTCGAAACGCCACCGCGGTCGCGTCGCGCTCCTCCTGTAAACCGCCGTAATGATCGAGCAGGTCGCGCTGTGTCGATTGGCGTGCGAGAGACTGGTGAAAATGCTGGCCGTGTATGTCGATGAGCATGTCGCCGAGCGTTTTGAGTTGTTGCACCGGTACGGCATTGCCGTTGATAAACGCGCGGGACCGGCCATCGGCACTGATGATCCGGCGCAGCAGACATTCGTCATCCTGATCGAGCGCCTGCTCCACGAGCCATGCGCGCACGGCGGGCAAGGCCGTAACGTCGAATTCGGCACTGAATTCGGCGCGCTTCGCCCCATGTCTGACCAGCTGGCCGCTACCGCGATCGCCCAACACGAGACCGACCGCATCGACAAGGATCGACTTGCCTGCACCTGTTTCGCCGGTAAGCACGCTCATTCCGGGGGCGAATTCGACACCGATCTGATCGACGATGGCGAAGTCACGCACCTGCAGTCGAAGGAGCACGACCTATCTCGAACGGGCGTCGCGGGAGCGGCTGTCGCGACCCCAGAATAGCTTGGTACGCAGGATGCTGAAATAATCGTAGCCCGGTGGATGAACCAGCGTAATTCGGGTGCTCGCAGCCGAAATGATCAGGCGATCAGCGGGTTCGATCTCGGCAATCGAGTGGCCATCGACGTTAATCTCGGCCTTCGTGTCCTCGCGTTCGAGCAGGCGGACCTCGATCGGCTGGCTTGCGGGAATGACGATCGGCCGGTCGCTCAGCGTATGCGGGCAAATCGGCACGACGACGACAGCGTCAAGTTGCGGTTCGATGATCGGTCCACCGCAACTCAATGAATAGGCCGTCGATCCCGTTGGTGTAGAGACGATGAGACCATCGCCCGAATGGCTGTTGACAAAGCTGCCTGCAACGCGCGTTTCGAAATCCAGCATGCGGCCGGTTTCGCGACGCTGCAACACGACGTCATTCACGGCGGTCGCGGTCACGACCTCGCCGTCCGATTTCTTCAGCCTTGCATCGAGGATAAGACGTGATTCGCGCAGGTAATTACCGGCAAGAACATGCGCGATGCTGTCGAGCATTTCGTCCGGCAATACGTCGGCCAAAAACCCCAGCCGTCCCCGGTTGATGCCCAGCAATGGTACGTCGCCTGCGTGAGCGAGACTGCCCGCATACAGCATAGTGCCGTCGCCGCCGATAGCGATCAGGAGTTCGACGTGTTCGGCCAGTTTCGCTTCGGGCGCGCGCCGCACGGGCAATTCAAGCAACATGTCCTCGGCGGCGAACACCTCGACGCCGGCTTTTGTCAGGTATTCGGCGAGCAGCGTCATGACTTCCGCGACCCGCGGATCGGAATGACGCCCCAGTAATGCGATTTTGCGGAATTGATTGCTCAATACTTGAATGCTCGGCTCGATTGCCTGGCGCCGCGACACGATTCCCGGCCGCCGGCAGCAATTGTTACAGACCCTTGGCGCAGCGCCAAGCCGTTGCCAGCGTGACCAAGCGTACCGTAACATAGCAACTACTTGTGAAATTCTGCTGTTTCTTCTGAATGTCTACAGAAGCAATCAATGCACAGCCCAACGAACGGGCACGCCACCTGCTGCGAGTACTGATCCAGCGCTATATCCGCGAGGGTCAGCCGATTGGCTCGCGCACCTTGTCCAGGGATTCCGGCCTCGACCTGAGTCCCGCGACGATTCGCAACGTCATGTCCGATCTCGAGGACCTCGGGCTGGTCGTCTCACCGCACACCTCCGCGGGCCGGGTCCCGACACCGAAGGGCTATCGGCTGTTCGTGGATACGCTGGTGCGTTACCGGCCGCCGAAAGACAACGACATTCGCAGGTTGGAGAGCCATATTCACGATTCCGTAAATGACGCCGATGAACTGGTCTCGACGGTTTCCAGCATGCTGTCGGACATCACCAGTCTGGCCGGCGTTGTTACGATGCCGCGCGTGCAACACGCCGCGCTGCGTCAGATCGAGTTTCTGCCGTTATCCGAGAACCGCATCCTCGCGATTCTTGTCATTAATGATCGCGACGTCCAGAACCGTATTTTGCAAACGGATCGCGATTACTCTGCATCCGAACTGCAGCAGGCCGCGAATTTTGTTAACGAACACTATGCCGGCTTTGAATTGCTCGATATTCGACAACGTATACTCGCCGACCTGGATAAGACCCGGCATTCGATGAATCAGGCGATGTGCGACATCATTGCTGTCGCGCACTCTGCGTTGGGAGATAACGACAAGCCGGGCGGCGAATTCGTACTTGCCGGCGAGACCAAGCTAATGGATTTTGCGGAATTATCGGATGTCGAGACGTTGCGCCGCCTGTTCGAAGCGTTTTCCAGGAAGCGCATGCTCCTCGACCTGCTCGATCGGAGCATCAACGCCAACGGCGTGCGGGTGTTCATCGGGGAGGAGTCGGGCTACCGGATACTCGATGACTGCAGCGTAGTCACGGCGCCCTATCACTTCGACGACGACACGATCGGTGTGTTGGGCGTGATCGGGCCAACCCGCATGGCGTATGACAGGGTTGTGCCGATCGTCGATATCACGGCACGCATACTCGGCGCCGCACTCAGTCCAAAGGCCGATGCGTAAATTTACAGTCTGGCCTTGATATTTGTGGCCGGAGCCCCACACTCGCAAGCACTGGTTGTTGATATGCCTGTAAGGGGGGTCACAGTTGATGAGTGGACAGTGCGGACGGCCTGACGAAGAGACAGAGGACATCGCCAAAGAGACCGAGTCCGTCAGCGCTCAGTCGGGTGACGACGCCGATGCTATCGAGGCAAGAGTCGCGGCACTCGAGGCCAAAGCCAACGAAAACTGGGAGCTGTACCTTCGGGCCGCGGCCGAAACCGCGAACGTCCGGAAACGTGCCGCGCGCGATGTCGAGAAAGCGCATAAGTTCGCACTCGAGAATTTCGGGCGGGAACTACTTGCAGTAGTGGACAGCCTCGAAATCGGCCTGACGGCCGCCGATTCCGCCGATGGCGAGAGCCTGGTCGAGGGCAGCAAGGCGACCCTGAAACTGCTTGCGACGACGCTCGAGCGCTTCGGTGTGGTTGCGGTCGACCCGCACGGCGAGCCTTTCGACCCCGAGTTTCATGAAGCCATGAGCGTGCAGCCGTCCGGTGATGCAGAGCCTGGTTCCGTCCTTACGGTCGTTCAGAAAGGCTATACGCTGAACGGGCGCCTGCTGCGCCCGGCGCGGGTAATCGTCGCCGCCGAGCCGACCGTCGGCGACCCCCAATAATTGAAGAGAAATTCGCGCGAAATGGCTTGAAACAAGCCTCCGCGGCCCCACGTATCAGCCAGTTTCAGAATACTTGAAGATTTCGGAGTACAGGACATGGGAAAAGTGATTGGTATCGACCTCGGTACAACGAACTCCTGCGTAGCCGTCATGGAGGGCGGCAAGCCCAAGGTCATCGAGAACAGCGAGGGTGATCGCACCACGCCGTCGATAGTCGCATTCAGCAAGGACGATCAGGTGTTGGTAGGACAGTCGGCGAAACGTCAGGCAGTGACGAACCCGGAGAACACGCTGTTTGCGATCAAACGCCTTATCGGGCGGCGCTTTGCTGACGACGTGGTACAGCGCGACATCGAGATGGTGCCCTACAAAATCGTCAAGGCTGACAACGGTGACGCCTGGGTTGACGCGCAAGGAAAAAAGATGGCGCCGCCGGAGATCTCCGCACGGGTCCTGATGAAAATGAAGAAGACGGCGGAAGATTACCTCGGTGAGGAAGTCAAAGACGCCGTCGTGACCGTGCCCGCGTACTTCAATGATTCGCAGCGTCAGGCGACGAAGGATGCCGGCAAGATCGCCGGTCTCGATGTCAAGCGCATCATCAACGAGCCCACTGCTGCGGCGCTTGCGTACGGCATGGACAAGAAGCGTGGCGACACGAAGATTGCGGTATACGACCTGGGCGGTGGCACGTTCGACATCTCGATTATCGAAATTGCCGAAGTCGATGGCGAGCACCAGTTTGAGGTGCTTGCGACCAATGGCGATACGTTCCTCGGCGGTGAGGACTTCGACATGCGCGTCATCCAGTACCTCACATCCGAATTCCAGCGTGAGAGTGGTGTTGACATCTCGAAAGACCGGCTCGCGATGCAGCGCCTCAAGGAAGCGGCGGAGAAGGCCAAGATAGAGCTGTCGTCGCAACAACAGACCGAAGTCAATTTACCTTACATCACGGCGGACGCGAGTGGTCCCAAGCATCTCAGCATCAAGCTTACGCGCGCGAAACTCGAGTCGCTGGTCGACGAGCTGATCGATCGTACCATGGGGCCTTGCAAGACGGCGTTGACGGACGCCGGGCTCAAGGTCAACGAGATTGACGACGTGATTCTTGTGGGCGGCCAGACGCGCATGCCCAAAGTGCAGGAAGACGTGCAGAACTTCTTCGGTCGCGAGCCGCGCAGGGATGTCAATCCTGATGAAGCCGTTGCGCTCGGCGCCGCAATCCAGGGGGGCGTGCTTGCCGGCGAAGTCAAAGACGTGCTGTTGCTCGACGTTACGCCACTGTCGCTCGGCATCGAGACCCTGGGCGGCGTAATGACCAAGCTTATCGAGAAGAACACGACAATCCCGGCAAATGCCGAGCAGATATTCTCGACGGCCGATGATGAACAGACCGCTGTGACGATTCACGTACTCCAGGGCGAGCGCGAGCGTGCGCTTGACAACAAGTCGCTCGGCCGTTTCGACCTGACGGATATTCCGCCAGCGCCCCGGGGCATGCCGCAGATCGAGGTGACGTTCGACATCGATGCGAACGGCATTCTCAACGTGTCGGCGAAAGACAAGGCTACCGGCAAGAGCCAGAACATCGTCATTAAAGCCTCGAGCGGCCTATCCGATGACGAGATTAAACGCATGGTCTCCGATGCCGAGAGTCACGCTGAGGAAGATCGCAAATTCCGTGAACTCGTCGATGCCCGTAATCACGCCGACAGTCTGATTCACGCGGCCGAAAAGACGCTGAAGGAACTGGGTGACAAAGCCAGCAGCGAGGACCGCCTCAAGGTCGAAAACGCGATTTCCGATCTGAAGTCGGCGCTCAAGAAGGACGACAAGGATGCCATCGAAACCAAGACGGCCGCGCTGGCCGAAGCGTCGGGCGGGCTGGCGCAGAAGCTTTACGAGCAGCAGTCTGCGGAAGGCGACGGCGACGGTGATGGCAAGGGCGCGGCGGGCGAGGATATCGTGGATGCAGAGTTCGAGGAAGTCGACGACGACAAATCGAAGTCCGATTAGGAGCGAGAACCTGCAATTTGTGAACCTTCGCAGGGCGCCGCATGCGCCGCCCCGAGTATAAAGAGTAATGGCGAAACGCGACTTCTACGAAGTGCTCGGGATCCCGAGAACGGCGGCAGCCGACGAGATCAAGAAAGCCTATCGTCGTCTGGCGATGAAGTTTCACCCCGACCGCAACACGGACGACGAAAGCGCCAGCCAGAAATTCAAGGAAGCCAAAGAAGCGTATGACGTTCTGAGCGATGCGGACAAGCGAGCCACGTACGATCGCTTTGGCCACGACGGGCTCCGCGCGGGCCCTGCCGGTGCCGGCGGATTCGGCGCTGGTGGATTCGGCGCCGAGGGCTTCAGCGACATCTTCGGCGATGTGTTTGGCGACATCTTCGGCGCGGGCCGAAAACGCTCGGGGCAGGTGTTTCGCGGCGCTGACCTCGGCTATGAGCTGCGCCTCGACCTCGAAAAAGCTGTCAGCGGCGACACCGTAACGATCGATGTGCCGACCCAGGTCGCCTGTGACAGCTGTGAGGGCAGCGGAGCCAGGAAAGGCAGTGACCCGATCAGGTGCTCGACCTGTGCCGGAGCGGGGCAGGTTCGTATGCAGCAGGGTTTTTTCTCGATACAGCAGACCTGTCCTGCCTGCAAGGGCGCGGGCACGGTCATCGCGGACCCGTGCGATACCTGTCATGGCCGCGGCCGACTGCACAAGACCAGGACGCTATCGGTCAAGGTTCCGGCAGGCGTGGACGACGGCGACCGAATTCGCTTGTCGGGTGAAGGCGAAGCGGGGCGCAAAGGCGGACCGCCGGGAGACCTGTACGTCGAGATTCGCGTCAACCCGCACAAGCTGTTTACCCGCGAAGGTGCGGACCTGGCCTGCGAGGTTCCCGTGAGCATTGCAACGGCGACGCTTGGCGGCGAGGTCGAGCTACCAACGCTCGATGGCCACGTATCGCTGAAGGTACCCGCGGGCACGCAGTCGGGTAAGGTGTTCCGGCTGCGCGGCAAGGGCGTAACGACGGTGCGCGATGCGCGCCAAGGCGACCTGTTTGCCAAGGTCGCTGTCGAGACGCCTGTACATCTGACGGCCGAACAAAAAGACTTGTTGCGGCAATTTGACGAGTCGCTCGCCGCCGGTGGTGAGAAGCACAGCCCGCGCGCCGGCGGCTGGCTCGACAGCGTGAAGCGCTTCTTCGACCGTATTAGTCAATAGCGGTGCTTGGCCCCGTGCGGCCGCTGCCTTAGGCTTACGGCTTTTGCGGCAACTCAATTGGAGCAAGCCATCGATCCGATCAATATTGGCATTGCAGGCGCCGGCCGCATGGGTCGGGCGATCATGCAGTCTGTTCGCGGGCGTGACGACCTTCGGCTCGCGAGCGTTTGGCTTCACGACGAACGTCGGTCCGATGCGCTGAATCTTGCCGCCAGCGTTGTTGCCAGTACGGACATCGAGCGCGTGACCGCCGCGGCTGACGTCGTTATCGACTTCAGCCTGCCGAAGGGAACGTTGCGCGTTAGCGAGGCCGTTGCGGCGGCCGGCAAGCCGCTGGTCTGCGGCGTCAGCGGCCTGTCCGATGCGGAATTCGCCAGTCTCGGTCAGGCGGCCGCTACCGTCGCCGTTGTGTACGACCGTAACATGAGTCTCGGTGTAGCCGTGTTGGAGCGAATTGTCTGCCAGGCCGCGGCATCACTCGGGCTCGAATTCGCGGCCAAAATTCATGAGACCCACCATGTGCACAAGCGGGACGCCCCGTCGGGGACGGCGCTCAAACTCGGCGAAGCCGTAGCCAGGTCCCGCGGCCAGGATTTCGACACGGTTGCCTGGTACGCGCCGACAGCAGGCGATCGGCCGCTTGCCGACGGCGATATTAAATTCGAGGTCGAGCGGCGCGGCGAGGTGCCGGGCGATCACGCGGTCATCTTCACGTCGGCCACAGAACGTCTGACGCTGGGCCATAGTGTGACGACACGCCAGGTGTTCGCCGATGGTGCGCTGCGAGCGGCGAGCTGGGCGGTTTCGCGGCCGCCGGGACTGTACTCGATGCGCGATGTGCTGTTTGCCGACGATTAGCCCGAAGCAGGGGCGCCGGCTGGGCCGGTGCCGGTGACGCCGTAACCCTATCAAGTCGAAAAAACGTCATGGAACGCTGGCGAGATTTAGCATGCTTGAGTAAACTACCGCGGATCGCTGGGGTCGTCAGTGAAATCATGAGCGGGAGGCCTTGTCCTTCCGCTTTTGTACATCTGCGACCGGCAGACGCCGCCACGCTCCATCGCCGGGAGCGTGCGGCAGTGCCGGCCGTGCATTAAGCGCTGATCTTTTGGCGGTCTTGGATAAGCCATTGACCGAGGATCGCATTTGTTCAAGCCTGCTGTTCTGGCACTGCAAGATGGAACAGTCTTTCGCGGCACGTCTGTCGGTGCCGACGGACAGACAATCGGCGAAGTCGTTTTCAATACCGCAATGACCGGCTATCAGGAGATCCTCACCGATCCCTCCTATTGCCGGCAGATTGTCACCCTCACGTATCCGCATATCGGCAATACCGGCACGAACAGTGAAGACATGGAATCGTCAAAGATTCACGCGTCGGGACTCGTGATTCGTGACAGCTCCTTGGTCAATAGCAGCTGGCGGTCTGAGCGTTCCTTCAGTGATTTCCTGCAGCATGGAGGCACCGTCGCGATAGCCGATATCGACACACGCAAGCTGACCAGACTCATTCGCGAAAAGGGCGCACAGTCGGGTTGCATCATGACGGGCGACGCCAATGCCAAGACGGCGATTCAGCACGCGCGCAAATTTCCGGGCATCGCCGGAACGGACCTCGCGAAGTTCGTCACCACGCAGAAAAGCTATCAGTGGTGCTATGGCACAATGTTCGGCCGGCCGCCGCGAATAATGACCCGGCGCGTCGCGCCTTACCATGTCGTTGCGTATGATTTCGGCGTGAAGCGCAATATTCTGCGGCTGCTCTCTGATCTCGATTGCCGGATGACGGTCGTGCCTGCGACTGCTACGGCCGACGAGGCGCTTGCGCTCGCGCCCGACGGCATCTTTCTCTCGAACGGGCCCGGCGATCCCGAACCCTGCAAATACGCGATTGCCGCGATCCAGGATTTCCTGCGGCTGGGGATTCCGGTATTCGGTATCTGTCTCGGCCATCAGCTGCTCGCGCTCGCTGCAGGCGCGAAGACCGTCAAAATGAAGTTCGGTCATCACGGCGCCAATCACCCGGTGCAGGATCTCGCTACCGGGCAGGTGCTGATTACGAGCCAGAATCATGGATTTGCGGTGGACGAGGCTTCACTGCCGGAGAACGTCGAGGCAACGCACCGTTCGCTGTTCGACGGCACCCTGCAGGGCATCGCGCTAACCGACGCCCCGGCGTTCAGTTTCCAGGGGCATCCCGAGGCGAGCCCGGGACCACACGATCTGCGCGTACTCTTCGAACGCTTCATCGACGCCATGGATGCGGCCAAGCGATCCACAAAACGCGCTATTTGGTCCACTTAAAAACTTTAAATCAACTACTTAGTGAAACTTCTTAATATTTTTCTTAATTTTTGCCGCGACGCCGGACATGCCCAAACGTACTGATATCGACAGCATCCTGGTCATCGGTGCGGGGCCGATCGTTATAGGCCAGGCCTGCGAGTTCGACTACTCCGGTGCGCAGGCCTGCAAGGCGCTCAGGGAAGAAGGTTTTCGAGTCATTCTCGTCAATTCGAACCCCGCGACGATCATGACCGATCCGGAAACCGCGGATGCAATCTACATTGAACCCGTGCACTGGACAGCCGTGGCGCGCGTTATCGCCCGGGAACGCCCGGACGCGATCCTGCCGACGATGGGTGGCCAGACCGGTCTCAATTGTGCGCTCGATCTGGCGCGCGAGGGCGTGCTCGAGAAATACCATGTCGAGATGATCGCGGCGTCACGCGAAGCGATCGATATGGCGGAGGATCGCGAACTGTTTCGCGAA
>Ga0224497_10001021_pt1 | contig 18441 bp, 19 predicted proteins | sample SF_Jul11_sed_USG_4_FD_167970 | JGI IMG/M metagenome (GOLD analysis project Ga0224497, IMG submission 167970) | Sediment microbial communities from San Francisco Bay, California, United States - SF_Jul11_sed_USGS_13 | ecosystem: Environmental > Aquatic > Marine > Sediment | place: USA... | reverse complement strand
CTGAGGTGATTCGTCGATATATCAAGCATCAACATGATCCCAAACAACTCGAATTGAATTTCTAAATCTTGAATGCCTCCCAGCTTGCTGGGGGGTTCTTTACTCAAGAGGGATGCTTATTGACCTTTCCAGGAATCAGGGAGCAAGAACGAGAGGTCCATCATGATTTTGCCTCCATAGGTTGGGCCGAAGTCCTTACTGTTTAATTGATCGTTCCATGTTTCGAAGGTAAATGGATGGATACGGATCGCGACGGTCCAAAAGCGTTCTTCCAAGGAGTCTCCCCGGTCTCCGTTAAAAATTCCTGAATCCATGGTGGCCCCTACTTCAATCTCAAGCAAGGGTTGGAGGGTTCGCTCATCGTACCAACCATAGCTCATGGATCCTTGCGCCGAATACGAAGCATTGGCTAAGTCATGGAACGCGGCGCCGGTTGCAACGCGCCCGGCCCTCACCATTCCTGAAAATCGGAGAGGTCTGAACATATTCGCGAGCCAGCCGTCGTGTGTTCCACTCAGATATTCGATGGTTTTCACCGGTGACCATCGGCGGAATCCACCACGGGCAAAGAGTTCGTGATATAAGCTTCCCGTCTGTCCTCCGCCGCCGAGAAATAACACGCGTCGTTGTCCCAACAATTCCCCCCATCGGGTAATGGAACCGGAAATGGAAAAGTCGGTCTCTTTTCGTTTCTCTCCAACTGGAACACCGGGGATTTCATACAGGCGGTCATGGACGAAATCGTTTTGGAGAAATTCTGAGGGCTGATTTCTCGTAGGGCCTATCCCGAAGGTAAAGTTTGTGCTCCATCCTTCGAGAGAGTTGGACCAGTGGCGAGTCCAACTGGTTGTGACCAGATTTAATCCGATGGTTTCACGAATTCCATTGAACCGCTCCCCTTCCCCATTAAATTCAGTAAAGCGAAATATGGACAATCCGGTGGCAAGCACCGGTTCTTGATCGGGATAGGCCAGTGCTCCCCAATGAATACCTGGCGCGGAACTTTCTGCCCTGGCTGGTTCTGGAGAAATCCACCAACTCAAGCAGGCGATCAGGACTATGGAAAAAGTCAGAGATGAATGGAATTGGCAAGCCATAGTCAAAGATGAAAAGTTCAATGTCAGCGAGCGGTAGTTGACTGATCTCTAGAACAACGGCAATGATTTAGAGCAACTGCTTATAGTGTGGGGTTACCTACAACAGGCTTACTCTTGAGGTGTCCAGACGATACGACCCCTAGAGAGATGAACCAGTGTGGGAAGGGGGAAATCAGAAGTCGAGGGCCTCGTTTACTTTTTCGACAAGTTCACGGAAATTACAGGGTTTGTCAATAATTGCATAGGCACCAAGTCCCATGGCTTTGTGCTTGTGTTTTTCGTCAATGACCCCGCTGAGCAGGATTACGCGAGGGGTTCTGCCGTTCAAGGTACTGTTGACTCTTTCCAACAAGGTCAGTCCGCTCATAATAGGCATGTGGTAGTCAGCAAGGACGAGGTCTACTTGGTTTTCTTCCAACCACGCTAGTGCGGCGGCGCCGTTTTCCGACTCAGCGCATTCAAACCCCGAGGATTCTAATGCCCCCCGCACGGTTCGTCGGACAGCAGGTTCATCGTCCACAATCAGCACATGTTTTCTTAGAGAGGGAGAGCGTTTGTTAACCAAGATGTATTCCTCTGAAACACCATGAGAATATTCAACTTTTTCTCTGGTCCAGTCGACCGGTTCCTTTGAGACAAGTATTCACTATTTTTACATACGTAATGTGACTTGGGGAATACCCTCACCATAGATCTTGTGTGGTTTTTTTTCAAGTACACAATGATTAAATGTTCGGCAAAGTGATGAAGGCGCGATGAATGATGATGGATAATAAATAATGCATAGCTTATACACAGGATTGTCAACAGTTTTGGTGGATGGAAAACTGTGAAACGACGTGCTGCAAAGCGATGGGTGATCAATGAGGAATAGAGTCAACTGAAAATTTCAGTTCTGGTGGGATTCAGGAAGCAGGTTTGCCTAACGGCATGCTTTTCGGGATCCGGCGACCTGGTTCATCAGGATGCTTTCACCAGTAATCGTGCATAACGGCCTTGGTTATGGAGGGTGTGAGGCTGGGATTGGAACCAAGGAACATTGTATAGAGTTCTGTCTACAGGCTCCTAGTCAGTCCGATAAAGCGAGAGGCTTATGCTTGGGTTTTTTGAAGGCAGGATCCAGACAGTTGCGATTTGACCGATTCGTATATTTTGCTTCCTGGTAGAAGTTCTATCCCTGGTAGCCCGGACGCAATCGCCTGCTGGATAGCCATACGGGCGACTCTCATGCGAGGGATGGTCTGAGACGGGAGCGCTTCTTGAAGTGCTATGAAGGTCACGGGAGGAATCCTGACAGAAAAGAGATCGCCGTCAGGCGAGGAAAAGATAAAGCATTCAATGTTGGAAGACCCGACACGATAGGTCAATTTGAAGGTGATGTTTTGGGGCTGGAGGGAGTCATCCTCAGAGGGAAATTGCTGAAAGGTGCTTTCGACAATGTCCTGGGCCACGCCAGAGGGAATGCCCGGAATCCACTCCGGCATGGTCGAAAGGCCACGGTGGCAATAGCCCGTAGGGGTTTTCGCCACTCGCCACGTGACACCTTCGATGAAAAATGACAGGATTCGTAAAGCCATGACAAGTTTACGTAGAGAGAATCGAGCGATGGTCGTTCATGCATGCCTATCGGCCGACTTAATCAATTCGTTAGCATATAGGGAAGTTGTGGCTCACGCAATTCCCGTCAGTGTAAATACGATCGAAACGCAAATCGTTTGGTGAAAATGAGACGAAAGGTGAAAAAACATTCTCTTTGTCGGTCAAGATGGTTATATGAAAAGGAGGATCCCAAGGGGGAGTTAGCCTTGATTCATGAGAAGAGAGAGAAAGTGACTGGTCTTTCTCCATGAACGCACAATTTGTGGTATTTTAAGAAACTTTTTTCACATAGGGTCTTCATATTTCATATAATGGTACTTTCATCTAAAAACGGAACATACATCCTCATTCTTCCCATCGAAAGTAACTGTTTGACAGGATATTCGGTCCAGGCATTTTTTGAGCAGGATTCACGAGGTACCCCTTATCGGGCCTACAAACACGTATCTTTACAAAAGAAATGGTAACGAAGGGAACATCACTATGTCGGGTCTAGGTTGTCGTCACTATAAAAACCTGATCGGTCTGCTTGGTGCTTTTGGTGTTGTGTTGGGATGCGTCGGTGGTCCCAATGGGCATGAAGCCTATAAAAAAGAAGGGTTTCAGGTTACTCGCCCAAACCCGGGAACCAGGGTGGTGGTGAGGGGAAATCATGTGGCGGCCGTCAACCAGGCCTTGAGTTGGTTGAATGACCATCAATTACTGGTGGTCAATCGGCAGGTCGTGCAAGAGGTGGCAGTTCCTGAATTTGCTTCTCGAAATGGGTCGGAACGACACGCTCAAGCTCTAGGCGGAGCCCGTAAGGTTGGGGCGACATTGGTGGTCTTTGTGCAAGTCGATGAGACTCCGTTGAATCCCACGATAGAGCCCGTAAGTGGTGGATCTCAACCCATGAACAAAGTTGTCGTCGATATTCTTGGGATGAATGCCGGAGCAGGCGATGTGGCCTTTGGAGCCAGGGCCTGGAATTCGGACCCACTTGTGGTATCTGAGCGGGTGGTACAAGATCTGACCATCCTTGCCCTGGAGCAGGCTTGGCAAAAATCAGCGGCCCCGCCCTCCCCCCAACAGGAGGTACCTTCAGATAGTACCACGGAGCATCAGGCACTCCAGATGACGCCGATATCGGTTGATCCCTCCAGCTCACCCACCACCACTCAGCCGGCCACGGTAACTTTGGAGTCGCCTGACCCAGTCGCTGTTACCCAATCAGGGCCGGTGGAGTCAACCGCGACGGCTCGAGAGCAGGTGACAGTCTTTACTGAACCGGTTGCTGGGGAAGTGACTCCCACGCCTGTTGTGGCAGCGCCGGTGGTCGCCGATAATTCAGGGACCTCCGACGATCCGTCTTTGGGACTTCAAATCGCGAGTGGAGCCTTATCGATTTTGTACACGCCCGTCAAAGTGGTCTATGCAGGCCTGGGAGGGTTGTTTGGAGGGTTTGTCTATCTGTTGACCGCAGGGAATGAACCTGCGGCTCAATCTGTTTGGGATGCCAGTCTCAAAGGCACATACTGGATCACTCCGGACCATTTACAAGGCAACGAACCTGTTCGCTTTAAAGGAGAGGCCGCGCATTAATTCTTCCAATCCCAAAACAACACTTCAACCGAAGGCCATGCCACGGCGACCGCTCCGATGTGGGCCTGGCCGGCATTGATGCGCAAGAGTGAACAGTCGTTTTCGCGGTTCGGTTCATTCGTTGACAGCATAGTGGCCTTCAATCCGTCCGGGTCGAGTGTGATCTCACATTGAGCCATTCCACCCGATAATCCAATCCCCCGCATTTTGAGATACGCTTCCTTGCAGGTCCAGTAGGTCAAAAACTCTTGCGTCCGGTGGTCAGGTGAAAGGGTTGCAAGGAAAGCCGACTCTCGGGGGGAAAAGTACCGGGCGGCGATGTCCTGGTCGCTGATTGCGCGGTCTCGTGTTTCTACGTCGATACCTACTGTGTGCTCAAGGGTGACGGCCAGCAACGCCATCCCACTCGTATGAGAAACATTGAATTGTAAAGACAAAGAAGAGGGATCTGCGAGCGTGGGTTTTCCTTGGAGGTTGTTCTCAAACCGAAGATTGGCTGCGGGTATGCCTACATAGTGACTGAGCAATCTTCGAAGAATGCCCCTGGTTGAGATGAATTGGTATTGGTGGTGAGGGACCCGATACCGTTCAGCCCGGGCGCGCTCTTCTTCTGATAGGTTGGTGCGGTAGAGAGCCGCTTGCCCAGGTGAATCTTCAAGGTGAACTCGCCATACATGGACCACGCCTGGTGACAGGCGCCAAAAAATGTCAGGGGAGGGACTGGCCCAGTGGGTGGAAGTTACCATCAGTCTCAGCTGGATTGTATCGAAAAAAAGGCTTGGCTGAAACCTCTTTCGGCGTCGATAGCCCAAGAGTCGGAGGCTCCTTACCTGTGGAGGTAGGGTGCTTCTACTCACTTCCCGATGCTTGCAGGAATTTTTGAATGGCCTTTTGTGAGCCTGAGAACTAGGGTGCGTTGGCGATGTCTTCAATCACCTGATGCAAGCCGGCGGTCACACGTGCGAGATGGTCATAGTGAATATGATCAGGCGTATCGTGAGCCGTGTGGTAGTAAGGATCTCGAAAGAGGGCGGTATCGGTGACCATGATGGCCGGGAATCCTTCTTTCCAAAATCCCCAATGATCGGACCAACCTACCCCGGGCAACCACCCGAACAACGCCGCGCCTTCCGAAGGAAATTGTGTGTACTGCCGGAAGCTATCAATGGTCTTACGCACCCAAGGGCCGTTGTCTGTATTGCTCACGAACGCGATGAAATTTCCTGTCCTTGGATAAATCAGCTGCAATGGAAATGGGTAGCTTTGGCTGCCTGCTTCCTCGGTGTAATACCCGATGGTTTCCAGACTGACCATGAGTGTGATTTGCTCGCCTCTTTCCCGACTCCGCTTAGCATAAACCCTGCTGCCCATCTGATGTGATTGAAACAATGGAGGTTCTTCATTGACGAATGCGACAAAGCGAATGGTCCTCGAGGGCCGGCTATCAGCTAATCTTCCGGCCAAGGCCAAGACCGCCGCTACACCTGTCCCGTTGTCATTGGCTCCCGGACTACCTTTCACCGAATCGTAGTGAGCCCCGACCAGAACGATTCCCTCAGGGCGTTTGGCTCCTTTCACCTGGACTTCGATATTCTGACAAGTCTGACCGGATACCTGATATTCCTGCCCGGAGACTTCGTAACCCGCGCGTTGAAATGTCGTTCGAATATATTCGGCGGCTTGCTGAAGCTTGTCATAGTGCCAAAGATTCCGCTCACCGATCTCGCCTGCGAGCGTAAAGACATGACTTCGCAGCTCCCGCTCCAATACCTGTTCATCTGCTGAAAGCGTGGGGATCGGCCCATGAAAACTTTCACCCGGCATCCGAATCATTGCGTACCATACTCCAATCAACACCATGAGAACCATTCCTGCGATGGCGAGCCATCGTGAAGCGATCACAAGTTACCTCCTCATACACTCTCATCCAAACACTCGGCTCATATCAGCTGTTGTGTGTACCTGAACATTTGGGGTTTCATAGAGCATAGTGAGTCCAATTCTTAAGGAGGGATTATGACCAGATGCCAGGCGAATCTCCGTTACGTCTCAACCGCCCTGTTGTTGGCCGTGATCATTGGGGGCCTCGGGATGGCTCGCTGCTCGTGGGACGAGGTCAAAGAGACAGGGTACGGGACGATGCGAGAGTATCAAACCCAACGATGCATGGATGATCCATCACGGCAGACTTCAGAATGCGTGGACCAACAACCGTACGACTCCTATCAACGGGAGCGCTCGGTTCCCCCAGGTTCACCCTCACGGGTGCAGTGAGGGAAACTCTCAGGCCTTTAAAGAACATCGCCGCTTCCGAAACCAGGCTTATTTGATACCCACCACCATGGAGTCAGCCCCGATCAAATGCTCCACCCGGGTTTCACGAAAGCCCGCCTCTCGCAGCCACGCCGTGCAATCTGCGCCGGTATAGTCGAAGCCCCCTGGCAACTCAATCAACATGTTCAGGCTCATCAGGAGGCCGAGGGCGTTTGAGCGGCGCTCATCGTCGATCAACGACTCAAAGATGATCAAGGCGCCGCTCTGAGGCAGCGCCTCATAGGCTTTGGCGATCAACATTTTCTTTTCTTCCAAATTCCAGTCGTGGAGAATGTGGCCCATGGAAAGGACCTGGGTTTTTGGGAGGGGATCCGAAAAGAAATTGCCTGGATAAAATCGAAGACGGGAGGAAAGACCGAAGGATTGGACGTATGCCTCAAAAATGGGGCCGGTCACCGGTAAATCAAAACCTCCGCCGGTGATATGTTCATGCGCTAAGGCCACCTGCACCGCTAATCCGCTTTGAGCCGATCCGACATCAATGAAAGTTTGGTATTGATTCCAGGGAAATTGGGCGGCAATCTTCCTGCTGGCTCCCATGCTCAGCCCTGTCATGGAACTTAAAAACCCTTTAAGCCGCTGAGGATCGCTGTACAAATCTTCAAAAAAGTTTTTGCCTTCTTTGACTTCATTTTGCGGCAACCCGGTCCGTAATCCCTCGGTCAGGTTTCCCCAAAACCGGTACAGGCGGGAATTGACCATTTCCAGCCAACCTCCCAGATAGGTGGGTTTGGCTCTATCTAAAAACAGGTCTGACTCGGGTGTATTGGAATACTGCCCATTACGCCGATCCAACATGCCAAGCGCGACAAGCGCATCAAAGAAATCTCTCGTACTGCGGGGATGAAGCCCCAGGCGTGACTGCAGGGCCTCGGCGTCAAGCGGCTGTTTGGCCAACTCAGAGAAGACGCCGAGTTCCACCGCGCTCAACAGCGTCTTGGATCCCCAGAAGGCCATTCCCAATTGCATGATTTGATCCGGCGTCACTTCTCCTGCCATCTCTGCAGCTCCATTTTCTTTACGAGAATGTGTTTGCGGATCCCTTGTGCCTTTGGCATCGGTTATCCGCGCACATAATCATTCCTCTGTCATCCTGAGTGAAACGAAGGATCTCGCTCAGCCCTGCGACTTCTCGACCTAGGCACAGATCCTTCGCCTTCGGCTCAGGATGACATGCTGGAAATCCACATCGACGTTTACACTATTACTTTCCCGGCAACCAACCAGCCATGACACAGCGTTGCGCGAAGAGGGGCACGAAACTTTGGATGTCCAGGGAAATCCTATCCATGAATTGGTCTGCCACTGTTTGATCGGCGAAGCATTCATAGACATCATCCAAAAATCCCCCACGAAGCAACGGATGATACAGAAACTCTTGACCTGGACCGGTGTGCAATTCCAGGGGATATTCTGCCGCGTCAATGTTGATCAACCCGCAGGCTTCCAACCATTGTCGGGCATCCGCCGCAGAAGGCCGTTCGGCGATATAGTCGGCGAATCGCTCCTGTTCTTTCGTAAACCCTTGTTGGATCATTTCCCGGTCAATCCGTTTCCATAAGGAATCAAAGGTTCCAAGCGAGGGGAACGTCAGCACCAGTTGGCCGCCAGGCTTGAGAAACTTTACTAATTGTTGAAGGGCTTCTAAACGGTGAGGGCGAAAAAACATGAAAGACAAATTGCCTGTGATGCGATCGAATTGGCCCAGATCAGATGGCAACGTTCGGACATCCCCATGGCGAAATTCCAACCAGGGGAAATAGGGTCCCTGTACCGCACGGGATCGAAGCAGTTGCGCGTGATTCAAATCGATTCCGACGACCCGACCACCTGGTCCAACCCGATGGGCAAGATGAAAGGACGGAATCCCATCCCCACACGCCACATCCAGTATGGTAGCGCCTTCATAGAGATCCAAGTGCCTTAAGAGGCTTTCGGCAAACGGCCTAGACCAGGGATCTTTTTTTGGCAGTTCACACAGCCATGTCGGCGGGGTCTTCAACGAGGATGAATGGGATGGAGTGGGCATCATGAGTAGCCGTTGGTGAGCATCACAGAAACCCTAGCATGTTGGGGGCGGCCTGTTCGAGTGCCCTTGCATACCACCAAGTTTCTAAAAGGGCTGTTGTCCGGAACAGCCCTTTGATGACAGCCGCAACGGGACTTTGAAGACTATGAGGCTGTTGAATCATCGAAATATTTTGCCTGTTGATCCGCATATGGGTAACCGAGAGCAATGCAAAAATAGGGGAGTGTTCAAAAAGGCGCGTCCAGCACGGCCGCAGCCGCTTGGACGAGCGGAGCGTACGTCTGAGTACGTGAGCATGGCCAAGAGGCGAGAACGCATCGCTAAAAGCATCCCGAAGGGTGCAACACTTGTTTTCAACATTCCCACTAGGCGTGCCAGCCGGTCAGGACAAACTTTCCGATCATGCGCCCTGATTCGATTTTGGCATGGGCAGTTCTCAAATTAGCTGCGTTGATGGGGGAGAGCGATTCGGTCAGTGTGGATTGGATCTTGCCCGCATCCACCCAACGAGCGATCTGGGTGAGTAACTTGTGTTGTTCAATCATATCCTTGGTCTGATACAGGGAACGGGTGAACATGAATTCCCAAGAAAACGTGGCGCTTTTGGGTTTGAGGGCGTTGAGATCTACCAATTCTGTGGTGTCCACAATCCCACACATGTGGCCTTGAGGTTTGATGGCTTCGGCCATAGCGGTCCAATGTTGTTCTGTATGTGAGGTATTCAGAATATAGTCAACCGTCGGGTATCCCAGTTGTTGCAATTGAGGCAGCATGGATTGCGAATGATCAATGACCGCATCTGCTCCCATTCGGCGGCACCACGATTCCGACTCGGCACGTGAAGCGGTAGCGACCACACGAAGGTTGGCCAGTTTGGCGATCTGAATAGCCGTGGATCCGACCCCACCTGCTCCACCAATGATCAATATGACCTGGCCTTCCGATTGCCCGTTTATGGCAATTCCCATCCGATCGAATAGCGCTTCATAGGCTGTGATCGCCGTCAGGGGCAGGGCCGCTGATTGAGCCATACTCCAGGAAGCCGGTTTTTTCGCCACAATTCGTTCATCCACAAGATGATACTCGCTATTACACCCCGGACGGCCAATGCTGCCAGAATAATAGACTTCATCGCCAGGCTGAAATAGCCGGGCCTCGTCTCCAGTGGCCTCGACGACCCCCGCGGCATCCCAGCCCAAAATTCGCGGTAAAGGCTCGTGATGTTCAGGACCTTTAGAACGTCGAATTTTGGTATCCACCGGATTGACGGAGATGGCTTCGACCCGAACTAAGAGATCTCCCTCTTTTGGCTGGGGCCTAAGAAGATCGACATCTCTTAAGGATTCAGGATCCGTGATGGAAAGGTATCGAGTCAGTCCAACGGCTTTCATGCTATGTCCCACCTATTGAGAGATCAAGGAATTGTCTCGATGGTCTTCAAGGATGACTTGGTGAAGCAAAGTTTTGTTGGCATCAAACCACTCTATGTGTACTGACGGTTTCAAGCCATCTGGATGAACGGTAATTTTTCCGAAATTGGGTGAGGCGTTGTTAAAGTACTCAAATCGTGGCTCTCCACGGGAAATCTTATAGTTCATCGTGGCGGCCAGCGGACCAAAGATATATTCCTTGCGATCCGTCATCCCAGGCATTCGGCTCACCGCTCCAAGATGCACATCTCCGGCAAAAAACAGCACGCCCGTGATGCCCTTCTTTGTTAAAAACCCCAAGATCTCATCTCGCTCTTCGGGATATTCTCCCCATTTATCGACGCGAGGATCGGAAAATGGAACTGAGGAGATAATCATCTTAAATCTGGCGGAGGAAGCCACGAGCTGTGCCAACAACCATTGTTTTTGAGCTTCTCCCAACATGGTGTTGTTTTCTGGGTTCCGATATTGTCGGGTATCCAAGAGAAAGAGTTCCACTGCCTTTCCCCAGCGAAACGTCCGGTAGAGACGGGTTGAATCCGGCGTGTGTTGGCGAATGGGCCAGTAGGTAAAAAAGGCTTGGCGACCAATAGGTATGAGGGGATTCGTTGAGGTGAAGTCACTGTCCACCTCGTGATCGTCCCACACCGCATAGACACTCGTTTCGGCGAAAAGCCGTTCGGCAAATCGGTCACGGTTTTCTCGATACTTGTTCCAATAGTCCGATAAGTCCCGGGCAGGCGTTTCTTTATCTGCGTAAATAGTGTCTCCCAAAAAGACAAAAAAATCTGGACTCACCGTGCGCATGGTTTCCATGATTGAAAATGGTTGAAAGCTATGGCGCGTATCACCTCCAATCACAAAGGTCACGGTCGTCACGTCGTCTTCAAGTGGAGCCGTGATGAATTGGCACGGTCGTCCATGCCCCTCTCCCGCCACCAGGTTCCGATACCAATACCGAGTTTTTGGTGTCAAATCAGTCAGGGGAATGTGTGCGGTGAAATCGGTTTCCGGAATAGTTGAGACCCTCACGGTTTCTTGAAAGGCGGACCACAGCGGGTCAGTGGTGTATTGAATGTTTAGTGTTTGAGCCTCAGTCGTTTTCAGCCACACAATGGCCTCATGTGGCGTCACATCTCCCACCGCGCAATTAAATTCGATGCTGCTCTGTTCAGCACTATCCGGCAATTCTATAGAGGCACACCCTCCCAAAACTCCACAAAACCAGATGAGCAATACCCATTGTTTCAAATCGGGCGGGGTAAGCCCCCAATCCGTTATCCAGCGTGGTTCCGGTTTCATTGATATTCTGAATCCTTTAACGTCTTCTGACCGGTAGCCATGTCAGAAGAGAATCCGTAGTGAATAATAGACAAAGAGAGGGATAAAACAGAGATGGGATTATATCGGGTTGTCCCCCACTGCCGCGATGGGCAAGCAAAAGGTTAAGCCCCCTTTATTTGCACCCTGGCTCCTGCAAAGACTACAATTTTACTAGTTTCCCAAAATTACGAGGACAAGAAAAAAATCCCATGATACAGGTTTCCCTTCTCCTAATAGTCCCATTGTTAGGGGCATTTAATCCGACTTCTTGGGCGGAGCCCGGGTTCCCCTCTCAGCCCATTCACCAACCTTTCAACCGGGTTGTACCCGTGGCGATGAATGCCAATCCGTTTTCGTCGATTCAACCACGCTCAAAGCTTCCGGTTGAACCGGATGAATTCGACCCTCGGGAAATCAAGGCCTATTATGATTGGCGCAACGATATGTTTTTCAGAGAGTTCGACCTGACCGGCTCCGGGTCTGTTAATTTCATGACGGCGCGCCGAACTTATAAAGTTTGGCTTGACGAGTTTGGCACCCCGGTCGTCTTAACCGTTGGCGACCCGGTGTTTTTTTGGATTGATTTAAATGGAAACGGGAAGTTTGAACAAGAACTGGGTGAGATGTTCAAGGATTCCTATGAGGATGGGGTGACCGGGAACGAAGAGCCCTATGATAATAGCGATCTTCAAGAACCTGCGGGTCCCGGCCCCCAATGGAACCCTCCCCCACAGGGGGGATTTAAGCAACCACCCTGCGATTCGCGGTTCGGGTGTTGAAACAAGTCCGCTTCCCTCACTTATCCAGAGCCTAGAATGGCAAAATGCTCATTTCGTTTCGAATTGGAACTTCGGTTGCAGTTCACCATTTTCCATAACCTGGACTTCCTGCCGTTGTTCTCCCAAGATCGGATGCCAAGCCAATAAGGTATAGGTTCCGGGAGGAATCTGGGTAATCGTAAAACGGCCCTCTGTATCCGAAATGGCAAAATAGGGGTGGTCTACCACATACAGCCAGTTCTGCATAAAATCGTGCCGATTGCAGGTCAAGCGCACCACAGGATTGCCTCTCAGTTTGCCAGAATCAAAGGTCCGATCAACGGTGTCCTGCGGATGAATATCCTGATTATGGATTGTGCGAAGAATTGTCCCCTTGGTATCCCGTGCCGAAAAGGTATGCAAGGTATGTTTGATCGGATCCTGATTCCCAAATTGCACCGGTTCATCGGCGGCGATCACTCCCGTAAAGGGTCCGAAGTTACATCCTTTGGTCTTGACCTGAAGTCCAAGTGTCTTTCCACCCTGATATCGAAATTCACCCTCACCCGGCAGATGTCCCGTAAATGCCTGTTCCGGGAAAGGTTTCCCTGTTTGAACCCCCTCCAGGACGACAACCGCTCCGGTTAGCCCTCCATTATGAGTCTCGACTTTCATGAGGCTTCGTTCCTGTCCACAAATTTCTGGATTCTTTTCTACAGCAAAGCGCAGCGGTGTTGGCGGGGTGCCGGAAAAGGTGACGTGCCCCTGAATGGTTCCCCCATGTTGAACCTCCCCCACCGTATAGGCCTGCGCCACGGTGGCTCCCATGATGAGGAGCACACCGCCCATTATCCCTATGATATGTGTTGTCTTCATGGTCTTTCTCCTGGATTTCAGACCCTTCACGGACTCGATGCGTCAATAAAGGATTTTCTTTACATGACGATTTGCCAGCCAGCCCAAAAAGACCAGCTTTGCTTCAATTGCGGCCCATCGAGATATTGATAAATGGGAAGTCCCGCTTCCACGTTCAAATGATTTTCCAACCCCATCCACTCGGGAAATAAAATATTCACACCTCCTAAAATATCCAATCGTTTTCCGGCCTGAAGGTCCGGATCCGCTGTTTGAACCAGCGGAAGGTTCATGGGGCCTACTGTCGTTTGGAGTTGGCCGTCCCTGTTTTTAATATTTCCCCATTGTTGCCAGTTGAATCGAGTGGAGGTGCTGATCCATTCGGACCAACGATAGGCTCCCCATGTATTGAGCTGATACCGATGGCCTTCCCCGTAGCCTTGTTGGTTTTCTCCGAGGCGAATTGTCCCCAGTGCCTGAAGTCCCCATGAAACATTGTGTAAAACCCCCGTATAGGTGAGGCCGGGCAGCAGATCCACTGTCCCAGAACCCAACCGCATAGGATACGGCAGCAACGAATTGTTCCCCAGGGGAGTTTTATCGGTCGGATTGATACCTCCGGTCGGCAGAGACAGGCCGGAATTTAAATGGAACCGGTGGGCTCCGATACTGGGGGTTTCAAACGCATAGAGTCGCCACAACGCTCCCACCTTGAAATCTCCGAACCCGCTCGCATTTGTGGTAAATTTCACTCCAGCCCTATTCCGATGGTCCATGGATTTCATGACGTAAGGAAGCATTGCCGTCAAGGTCACCGTATCGTTCAATCCATACATCCAACTGAACATGTGCATTTGCGTGGTCATCTGAAGGGGGGTGACCACATAGGAACTTAGGACGTTGCTGGCTGAAACATTATTGGTACCATCTCTGTTCCCGTCCATAAACATCCTCATGTACCGATAAGCGAACATCAATTCGCCCTTGTTATGGGTATGATCACCCATGACACCAATGGGAGCGTGGGAGTCAGGCCTTTCAGCTTGATAAAAATTCCCGATGATGAGCTGTTCGCCTTTTTCTTCTGCCCGCTTCCCCAGTGATTCCTCTACTCCACCCATAAGACCATCTAATAAGGCCCCTTCAGCAGGTGGAAGTGACCAGGCCATTCCAAAACTTCCAACAATGAGTCCAAAAAATAGATATCGAATACTCCAAATCATATATTGTCGATCCTTTATTGCCGATCCTTTTTGGATTAAAATTTTTCAGCCGATCCCGCCACAATAAATTAATGATTACGAATTATTTCACAATAAATCGGTTTGGGGTAAAGGGTGTTTCCAAAGAGCAAAATTCCGTTCGCAAGCATTTCTAGCAAACGCTCACAAATCGCAAACTCTAAACACCGAATTTTTTTATAATCAAGAAATGCAGAATGATAAAAACTAAAGGCAGGGAGGAGGAGCACGGGAAGCTGGAGGAATAACGAGAATTACTTGACTGGTGATAGGACGCCAATCTTCGATTCGAAGAATAGACTCAACCGGTCCATCCACCAGCACTCGATTGGTGTCTAATGTTTGCCCTGCAGCACAAAACCAAGTACACAGAAGGGTGGAATGGGCCCCTTGATGGTGTTGAGAGTGGTGTTGACTGTGTTCAACAGCCTGGGCCGTGAGGACGGCACTGACGATCAGTAAACAAAAAACCAGGCAGGCAGCAAATAGGGGAGAAATACGCTTCATATTGATAGTACACGAAATTCTTTAAGGTCTTTAATTTTAGTAACAGATATGGAGACCTCACTTCAACCCGATGGTGGGGCATTTTTCTACAACTCCCGCTTTAACAGGGCTAAAAAATGGACTAGGGGAGCGTTTGGGTGGTCTGAAATGTTTTGAACGACCAGGCTACTAATAATTTGCGAGTCCTGCCCCCATAGGGACACTTTTTCACATAAGACATGTTTGGCGTATCGACTCTACGAGTACCCTCTTAATTGCTGCAGGATAAACATGCTTATTTGATGTCCCCCATTTGAGGAAACATCCTTCCTTAACCAGGCGTGAAAACCTCGTGAGCAACCTTACTGAGCAACATCGATTGCCCGCGAGGCTTTTACTTAATAATAAAGTATAAAAAGGTATTTTTTTTGGAAGTTTATCCGCTGAATTAATCTACCCCGATTCTGGGTTCAGAGACGCTTCCAAAATACACAAGAAGATCCCGAGCGGAAACCAACCCAACAATTTTCGGCCCATCACATACGACGAGATGACGAAGGCCTAAGTCACCCATCATATCCAACGCATCGTGTGAAGTTTGCGCTAGTTGGATAGTAGGCAGAGGTGTGGTCATAATGCTCTCCACGGTGGTGTGATCCAGATCTTTCTTGAGGCCAACTGCCTTATGGACAATAGCCGTATCCGTAAGGATTCCAACAGGGATTCCCTTCCGTTCAACCAACAAGCTCCCAATTCCTTCTTTCTGCATTTTTTCCGCCGCTTGAGTGATCGACAAGCCTTCAGGAATGGTTTTCAGTTTCTTCTGCATAATTTGAACGAGCATATGTTGTCCCCTTCTTTGTGTTGTTTGGATATCATTTTATTATAACAATTTTTCCAACACCGTCATCGTGCTTTTTTTAAATTCAAAACAATTGCCAATGGAGGAGTCATGACTAGTCAATCCCTAGAACGGGATTCATCTTCTCCACCACTTGAAAGCCTTAAGAAAGCACAAGCGAAGACAAAACCCTTTCGCCGATATTGACCATTTGAAAAGGGGCTTGGATCCTGTCACGTTTCTGAAGGAGGAATAGGTATGTCCTGGGCTATTCCACTTGTCGTATCCAATTTCTACCGAGAGTGAACCGCTAATTCAATCATGATTGGTGGCACGGATGAACGTCGCAACCTAAGACATATAGCTTCCCTCGTGAATCTGGTCACTAGAAGCCTGTCGGACTTAGGATGAATCGGCTACAAAAGTGTCTAAGCGGCCCATATTTCGCCGATTTCTTGGATCATAGTCCCACTATGGGCCGGCGAAATCGTCAAAATCTGGCCTCGCTCAGTCACTTTTTCGCTCTCGATCCCCTAAGTCCGACAGGCTCCTAGGGAAGCGGATATTCGAATCTGAGATAGAAAAATAGAGATTCTTGAGAAAATACCGTTAATTCATTGAGTTTTTCCGAAAGCGTTTTTTTCTCAGAAATTAAAATCTGCTTCTTCAAAATTAACCACATCCCGTATTTTCCTCCACATAAGCAACATTTCGTAGAATCCCAAGGGCCAGGGTCTTTTGAGAAATACAGTTTTTTGGAGTATCTTAGGTGTTAATCTATTCCCATGCATTCCGAACTGCCACAAAAACCCCAGAGTGATCCCGATCACATACCCTCGCCCTCAGCCAAAAGGAGAATCCAAACTCAGATTCACCGTCGCAAGAAAGCAAAAGCGGTTTCTCCCCTGGAGGACGAGTGGAATGAACAATCTGATACCCCTCCTAATCTCCGGACTCCATCGTCGAAGATGAAAAAATCCTAGGTCTTTTCCCTGTTGTTTGATGACCGCGAGGCAGGGACCATCTGCGTAGTCCGAGTCCAAGCCAGGCGTGGGAGGAAAACCCGCCTCTAACTTATACCTTTGGGTCTTTCCCTCCACCGCCTCAAATTGTCCATTTCACCTTGACTCCTTCCGGGGCTTTCTCTTAATTGCACATCGTTCACGCAGAAAAACATTACCTCTTCCACATTCAGGATTCTGTCCACAACCTATTAATTAGGCTCTAATTCCTCTTCCTCGATTTATATGATGATTGGGGAAGAACGTTGATTAATAAGAGGATATATAGCAAGACAGATGAAATATATCTAGAAGAAATTGTGGTTATTTTACCTAGGTATAATGAGATAATTTGTAGCGTGGACTGATATAGCCTCAAATCATTAAAGAAGATCACGATAGCCTTTCACTTTTTGCATTTAACAGAGGAACAAAATAAGAATAAACATATTGAACCTTGACTGAAATAACAGAAGCCCAACGCCATTATGTCTATAGTGGGATGAGGAATTCGTCTCTTTTCACTTCGGGACATCCGCATATTAATGCTAATAAGAAAAAACATTTCCAAGACCATTTCCCGACTATGTTTTATGGCGTAGAATGGGATGAAATCTTATGAAAAATTTCTATTCAATCTCGGTTTCGAGCCTAGTTGGTCTGAATGGTCCCTCGGCCCGTTAGGTCTTTCGTTCCATTGATTCACAAAAAAATAGGGTGCTACGATGCCGGCCTCGGTAAAAGGCTTTGAATTGTAACCTATTTATTAGGGGAGTCCCCAGATGTCTGGCTCAGACCTTCTCCTAGAGTATTTAGCCAAATTCCTTCCTATCCTTATCTTCATCGCCCTTGCCTTGGGGTTTGGGCTGGTCACTCTCGCTCTCTCCTATCTGGTTCAACCTAAATATCCCGAACCAGAAAAACTTTCGACCTATGAATGTGGATCGGAACCCTTTTCCGATTCACGTATGCCCTTTCCGGTTCGGTATTACGTCATCGCGATGCTGTTTGTGATTTTTGATATCGAGGTGATCTTCCTTTATCCTTGGGCCATTACTTTCAATCAGTTGGGCGTGATTGGGTTTATTGAAATGATGATTTTCATTGGATTATTTGTTGTGGCGTATGTGTACGCATGGCGCAAAGGGGCCTTGGAATGGGATTAATTCAAATCGGCAAGCCGCAGAAGGACGGAGATTTGGGTATCATGACCCTCTCCTTGGAAAAAGTGGTGAACTGGGCCCGAAAAGGCTCTCTCTGGCCCATGACGTTTGGCCTGGCCTGTTGCGCCATTGAGATGATCGCCGCCGTGTCATCCCGTTATGACATTGACCGGTATGGCGCCGGAGTGTTCCGCGCCTCTCCCCGTCAATCTGATCTGATGATTGTGGCCGGAACGGTCTGTCGCCGAATGGCTCCGGTCATTCGCAAAATTTATGACCAGATGCCTGAGCCAAAATACGTGATTTCTATGGGATCATGCGCCACATCCGGCAATATTTATGACAGTTATAGCGTTGTGCAGGGAGTCGATCGGTTTATTCCCGTTGATATTTATGTGCCTGGTTGTCCTCCGACCCCGGAAGCCTTGTTTGATGGGATTTTGAAATTGCAAGATCGGATCATGCAAAAGCGGGTGTTCACCAAACAACCTGAACAGGTCAAAGTCTAAAGAAAGCTACGAACAACTCATGCATCCGATCGCAGAAAAGATCCAAACCCGATTTCCTGAAGGTTTTGTGGGAGCCAATGAATGGCGGGGAGACCTGGCGATTACGGTCAAGCGGGAAGTCCTGCATGATGTCTGTTCATATATCCGAAAGGATCCTGACCTGGACTGCGATTACATGGTACACGTCAGTTCAG
>Ga0224497_10001020_pt1 | contig 18470 bp, 17 predicted proteins | sample SF_Jul11_sed_USG_4_FD_167970 | JGI IMG/M metagenome (GOLD analysis project Ga0224497, IMG submission 167970) | Sediment microbial communities from San Francisco Bay, California, United States - SF_Jul11_sed_USGS_13 | ecosystem: Environmental > Aquatic > Marine > Sediment | place: USA... | reverse complement strand
ATCCACTTCCTGCTGGCTCACCGCCTTGATCGGCAGTAGCGACTCCAAGCGAGAGAAGTTGAGTTTTTTTACCTCGGCGTCGGCTTCTGCCGCCTGCGCGGCGGTACGGTAAGTGCGGTCGTCCAGCCGGAACAAAGGCTGGCCAGCGCGCACGTCGCTGCCTTCCTTGAACAGACGTTTTTCTACGATACCTTCGATGCGCGCCCGCACCTGCGCCGTGCGCACGGCGGTCACTCTTCCCGGCAGTTCCCGGGTGAGCGTCGCGGCGCTGCGGCCCACCTGCATGACATCTACTTCCAGCGGCGGCATGGCGCCCGCGGGTCCGGGACCCGCGGGGCCGCTTTTGTCATTCGGACTGCAGGCGGTGACCAACGAGAGAAATAAAAAAAGTGCCAGGCATTTCATAAAGTGTCCTTACCGGGTGCAAAGGCGCGCAGGAAGCAATCCACCACCTGCGCCGATTTCGTGGGCTTGAGTAAATCCGTTTGCAAATTCATGAGGCCCCGCAGGCGGTCGTAATCCGCTAGCATGGCCGCCAGCATCTCAGCGGCGAAGTCAGGGTCATCCCGTCTCAGCCGCCCTTGATCCATGGCCCGCGCGAGATACTCGGCGAGACGCTTGCGCGTCGTCTGTGGCCCTTGGCGGAAGAACTGCTTCGCCAGCGCCGGAAAACGTGGCGCCTCCGCTGTCAGAGTACGGAAGATCGCAATACCCTCGGTACTCAGAATCTTTTCCCGGTAGGCTTCACTGAAAGCCAACAGCGTAGCGCGCACATCGCGGTCTCCCTCCAGCGTCACCAATACCGACTGGATAGCGTGACGCACCACTTCGGCAAACAAAGCATCCTTGCTGGAAAAGTGGTTGTACAGCGTCTGCCGCGCCACGTGCGCGCGGGCGGCGATGCGGTCGATGCTCACTTGGTAACCCTCTTCGCAGAAAGCCTCGCATGCGGCATCCAGCAGACGCTGCCGGGTGTCTTGAGGCAATTCAATGACAGTGGACATAGCGGATTAAGTGGAAATTTTGACGATTAGACTGATAAGTCTAATTGTCCAGCATGGCACACACAAGTTCGCCATGGAGCAATAAACTGGTGACGGATTGGGTCAGGCTAGTGGTCCCGCTGAAGAAACCCTTTGTGTTTGAACTACATAATGTCGAGAACGACTAGCAGCGTACGACGGGGATATCAGGCCTCCCATTCCTCCAGGGGTGAACTGGGCTGGCGTTTCTCGCCAAGCAGGCGCTTGGCTTTGTTCTCGGTCTCGGCAAACGCCATGCGGAAGGCATTCGGATTATCGGGCGACTCGGCAATGCGCAGTTCGCGGCAGAGATCTTTCGCCTCGATGAATTTCTCGCAGCTTTTAACGAGAGAAATTTCCTTGTCAGCGGAAATCCGGAAAACGAAATAAGGCATGGTCTAATTCCTGCGATCAGTGATTTCCCGGAATGCTACCCCGGTGCCATGCGCCTGTCATCACTCGCCGACGTGCAGCAATTGGCCGCGCACCCGTGCAATCTTGAAAAACCTGAGAAAGGACAGAAATCCAGCAGTGAGGAAGACCACATTTAATAACGCGGCGTGGAGCAACAAGTCCCCGCGGAAGACATGATCAAACAGCACCGCGCGCATGCCCTCGAACACGTGGCTCGACGGCAGAATGGCGGCGATATATTGCAGCCACTCAGGCAGAGTCGCGATCGGGTAATACACCCCGCTAATGGGCTGCACCGCGAAGATGGCAATCCACGCGAAACTCTCGGCACCGAGGCCGTAGCGCAGCACCACGCCGGATACCAGCAGCCCAATGGACCAGCCCATCACAAGCAGATTCACAAAGAACGCCAGCAGCGGCAACCCCAGGTCGAAAATGGAGAAATGAAACAGTGGGATGGCGATGAGCGCCGCCCCGCCGACACCGATGAGCGTGCGGATCAGGCTCATGGTCAGGAGCGCGCAGCCCAGCTCGAACGGACGCAAGGGGCTGACGAACAAATGCCCCAGGTTGCGCGACCACATCTCTTCCATAAACACCAACGACACCCCAAGCTGGCCGCGGAACAGCACGTCCCACAGGAGCACTGCCGAGAGCAGCACGCCCGAGGCCTGCGCAATCCACGAACTGTGGTTGATCAGAAACATTGTAATGAATCCCCACAGGATCATTTGCACCGTGGGCCAGTACATAAGCTCCAGGATGCGCGGCCCGGAGCTGCGCAGCAGGTAGGTGTGCCGCAGCACTAGCGCGTAGATCCTCCGCAGGGAGGGGATAAACCCGGTGTGATCGTGCGCCATGAGGCTCATTTCTTGACCACCTGTTGGTCACCGAGCACCCTATCCAGCTTGCGCTCGCGCGCGATGTCGATGAACACTTCCTCCATATTCTGGCGCCCGTAACGCGTCAGCAATTGCGCCGGCGTGCCACGATCCACCACCTTGCCGGTGCGTAGCATGATGACGTCATCGCACAGCCGCTCGACTTCCGACATGTTGTGCGAGGCCAGCAAGATCGTCGTGCCGGTCCGTTTTCGATAGGCTTCCAGCATCCCGCGCACGTAGTCGGCCGTATCCGGATCAAGCGAGGCCGTCGGTTCGTCCAAGAGCATCAGTTCCGGCTCGTTCAGCAGCGCCTTGGCCAGCACCACGCGCGTTTTCTCCCCGGCTGACAGTTGCCCATAGGGACGGTTGAAAAAACGCCCTATTTGCAAATCTTCTCCCAGTGCCTTGAGGCGGCCCGCAATGTCGATGATGCCGTACAGCCGGGCATAAACCGTAAGATTTTCGCGCACCGTGAGCCGGCGTGGCAGATCTACATACGGTGAGGAGAAGTTGACTCGCGGCAGAACGCGGTAGCGGTCGCGCAGCATGTCCGTGTCGAATATGGAAATGCTCCCCGAAGTCGGTAACAGCAGGCCCAAGAGCATGGACAGTGTCGTGGTCTTCCCCGCGCCGTTGCCGCCGAGCAATGCGGTGGTGGATTGCGATCTGACATCGAAGCTGATGTCATCGACGGCCATTACGCTGTCGAAATGCTTGCTGACGCAGGAGACAGAAACGACGGGTGGCGACATGAAGGCTGCAGAGTACCGCAGACCGGCGCGGTTGTCAGCTTACGAGCACGCCGCTCTAGGTATCAGTCCCTCTATCCGCATGTACATCTCTTGATCTGTTCAGGGGGACATGGTTTAAGCTGTCATCAAGGCGACTTGCCTGGCGGTGTTGCAATGGTGATTCGGCGTTCCTTCAGTGACGGGAACATCTCATCTGTATTCATGGAGCTCAAAATGAAAACCACTTTAATTTCCATCTCGGCATCGATCTTGTTTTTAGCTGTCAGCAGCTTGGCCTGGTCTGCCGATTCCACCACCCTCATCTGGCACGGACATGCCGCTTTTGAAATCCATACTCCGAAAGACAAGGTGCTGCTAATCGATCCATGGCTCAAGAACCCGGTGAATCCCAACGCCAAGGATGGCAAGGACCCCCTGACTTCCGTCACACGGGCTGACTACATCCTGATCACGCACGCGCATAACGATCACATCGGAAATGCCGTGGAGATCGCCAATAACACTGGTGCACGACTCGTAACGAGCGGCGACCTCGGGAAAAATATGGCCAAGTTGCTGGGCTACCCCAAAGAGCAAATGGGCCGCGACACCCTGTTCAACATCGGCGGCGAAATCACCATCGCCGAGGGCGAAGTGGTGGTGATGATGGTGCCGGCCGTCCACTCCAGCGGCATGGGGAATCCATTAGCGGGCGAGAAAGAAGCGGATGTGGCTTATGGCGGCAACCCGGCGGGCTATGTGATCAAAATCAAGAACGGTCCTACTATTTATCATACGGGCGATACCGCCTTTTTTAGCGACATGGCGCTGATCGGCGAGCATGCACCGGACGTGGCGCTGATCAATATCGGCGGTCATTTTGGGATGGAACCGGCCATGGCGGCCCGCGCCGCCAAGACCGTACGCGCCAAACTTGTCATCCCGCAGCATTACGGCACGACACCGGTACTGACGCCGGATGCCAAAGGCTTTGCCGAAGTGCTGGGAAAGATGCGTATCCCTGTAAAGATAATGCAGCCGGGCTCGAGCTTGACCTTTAAAGGAAAAAAATTGGCGGCAAACTAGGTAGGGCGCGATCGTATCAGGAAGTGAGTTCCAGTTTTTTCCAGACGCACTTTCCGCCGCTTTTCATGTCCAGTTCATCCAACCAGTCCGCGTGCGCGGCGAGTTCCTCTACGCTCGGCGCAATCACCGGCAATTTCGGACGCTTGGGGTCGAGACGCCGGATGTCCGAGGTGGCGGCAACGTGGCTGGTCGTGGCACTCTTCAAGTGGCTGTGCGTGTCCTCGAACAGAGCGGCCTGACCGCCGGTCATGGCGAGATATACGTCCGCGAGGATCTCGGCGTCGAGCAGCGCGCCGTGCAACGTGCGATGCGAATTGTCCACGTTGTAGCGCTTGCATAGCGAATCAAGATCGTTCTTCTGGCCCGGGTGCAGCCCGCGCGCAAGCTTCAAGGTATCCACCACGGTGCTGACATCCTCGATGCGTACGGCCTTGCCGCCGTTCGCCTTCGCCATCCGGGACAACTCACTGTTGAGGAATCCGAGGTCGAAGGGCGCGTTGTGTATGATCAGCTCCGCGCCTTCAATGAAATCCAACAGGCTCTGCGCGATATCGGCAAACTTTGGCTTTCCCGCCAGTTGCTCGTTGGTGATCCCGTGCACCTCTATCGCGCCCTGATCAATCTCGCGCTCGGGGTTAAGGTATTGCTGGTACCGGTTATTGCTCGGCCGCCGACTGATCAATTCCACGCAGCCGATTTCAATGATCCGGTGGCCCTCGGAAGGTTCCAGACCGGTGGTTTCTGTATCAAGAATAATTTGACGCAATTTTTACTCCTCTCTCGCATTCTACAAAGTTGTATCGCCTAAGGCGGTACCAGCATTCACGCCAAGATTTCTTCAATCGCCCTGTTAGCCAATTGATCGGCGCGCTCATTCTCCTCGTGCCCGCTATGCCCCTTGATCCACTTCCAGTGGATCTTGTGCTTGTTTGCCGCTTCATCGAGGCGCTGCCATAAGTCCTGATTTTTCACCGGCTTCTTGTCTGCGGTTTTCCAGCTACGTCGTTTCCAATTATCCAACCATTCCGTTATACCATTTTTTACATACTGAGAATCGGTCGTGAGCGTCACGTCGCACGGGCGCTTCAGCGCTTCCAACGCACAGATGGCGGCCATGAGCTCCATTCGGTTGTTGGTGGTCTCGCGCTCGGCGCCGTAAAGTTCTTTTTCGTGATCGTCCTTGCGCAATATCGCGCCCCAGCCCCCGGGACCGGGATTGCCGCGACAGGCACCATCGGTGTATATCGAAACCTTGTCCAAATGTGTGCAGTGTTATTGTTTTCGATGAAACGGCAATATCATCCCGCGCGCGGCGGGTTGAGCCGCGCCACCCGCAATGGCACGCTTGGTTTTCCAGCTGAGTGGTAGTGGTGTGACGCCGACGACGCGCTTCTTTGCCACCACCAGATACACTGCCGCCATCATCGGCCACCAGCGGTCGCCCATCTTGTCCAGAAAATGGAGGCGTTGCATGAATCCTTCATTGCGCAGGGGCGGGCGGTAATAGAGCATCGAGCCATGCGTGGTCTCGAATTCGAGCAGCGCCAGCCAATCCTTGATACGCGAAAGCCGGAAAAATTTACCGCACCAGGGCGCGGTGCGCGGTCGACCCGTGATCAGGCGGCGGAACCCCCACAGGCTCACGGGATTGAAACCCAGAATCACGACATGCCCCTCGGGGCGCAGCACGCGACTGACTTCGCGCAAGACTTGGTGTGGCTCGTCACAGAAATCAAGGGTGTGTGGCAGCAGCATGACATCGGTGCTCTTGGTCTCCAGCGGGAGTTCCTCCGGAATGCTGCGCACCCGGCAACCTCCGGTCTCGCCATGGTCTTCAAGCAATATGCGCGTGGGGGCAACGCAAGAATCCATGAGATCAAGCTTGCCGATGTGCCCGAGCTGGGCCGCCACGGTACCGTACAGGCTCGGCAGCACCGCGCGCAGCTGATGCGCCTCGTGCGCCTGGAGCGAGCGCCCAAGCGGCGAATCGAACCACCGGCAGAGTTGCCGTCGCTGCATGGAACAGGAATCGCGTTCACTCATTGACGTCCTCCCTGTGTCATCTCAAACTGCATACATGGAAGAAGTTTTACACGCCTGCGCCTTCGAGGACAACTATATCTGGCTGATCCGCGGTACATCGCCGAGTCATGTGGCCATTGTCGATCCCGGCGATGCTGCGCCGGTGCTGGCGGCGCTGGAAAAACGACGCCTCACGCCGGTAGCGATCCTCTGCACCCACCATCACGGCGATCACGTGGGTGGGGTGGGAGATATTCTTAAAGTTTACTCCATCCCGGTTTATGGCCCGGCGCGCGAACGCATCCCCACGCTCACGCACCGGCTCGCGGACGGTGACCGCTTCTCGCTCCCTGAACTCGGGCTGGATTTCGAAGTGCTCGATGTCCCAGGCCACACCGCCGGTCATATTGCCTTCTATGGTTCCGGCAAGCTGTTTTGCGGCGATACGATGTTCTCGGCCGGTTGCGGACGGCTATTCGAAGGCACGGCGGAACAAATGCACACTTCGCTGTCGCGCTTCGCCGCCCTGCCCGAAGACACCCGGATGTACTGCGGACATGAATACACCGAGGCCAATTTACGCTTCGCCCTCGCTGTCGAGCCGGGTAATCCCGATATTCTCGCCTACCGTGACCAGGCTCGCGCAATTCGACAACAGGATCTTCCCACGCTGCCTTCCACCATCGGCCGGGAGCGGCGCGTGAACCCATTTTTACGCGCGGGACTCCCTGGGGTGCGGCAAGCAGCGGAAAAACAGGCTGGTCGCGCCCTGGTTTCCGAGGTCGAGGTATTCGCTGCGGTACGGCGATGGAAGGACGGTTTCAGGGGATGAACGGTAGATCACTATCAGACCAAAGGAGCCATCAATGGCTGCCTTGTTTCTGGACAAACACCCATAATCGGTTTTACTTAATTAAGTAGTTCAACAGGTTGACGCATATTTCTCCAACAAATAGTATTCGCCCAGATGGATTGGAATAGAAACAAAAATCAGGTCCTGTCCGTTGTTCTCCTCCTGGTCACTGCCGGGTGTGCGACAACCTCCCCGGAGACCAATCAGATCGCCAAAAATCCGGCGCCGTCGGCGGACGTTAAACCTATTGCCAAATCCCCTCCTCTGCTTGGCCCGACGATTACGGCCCATCCGGAAGACATTCAAACCGCCGAGACAACCGACGCCAAGGATGAACCGGCGGTCAACAAGCACCCCGACATCTGGAGCCGGATCCGTGCCGGGTTCACCATCGATCATCTCGACGTTCCTCTGGTGGAAGCCGAGGCGCGCTGGTTTGCAAACAATCCCGAATACATGCATCGCATGATGGAGCGGGCACGGTTGTATCTCTATTACATCGTCGAGGAAGTGGACAAACGCGGCATGCCGATGGAAATCGCGCTGTTACCCGCCATCGAGAGCGCCTACAAGCCGCTGGCTTATTCGCGCGCCCGCGCCTCGGGCCTGTGGCAATTCATTCCCTCCACCGGCCGACTGTATGGCCTCAAAGCCAACTGGTGGTACGACGGCCGGCGCGATGTGCAGGCATCGACTCAGGCAGCACTGGATTATCTCGAGAAGCTCTATAACGATTTCGATGGTGACTGGCATCTGGCCATCGCCGCGTATAACGCCGGTGAAGGCAAGGTCATGCGCATGATGAAGTACAATGCGCGCAAGGGGAAACCTACGGATTTCGAATACTTGAAGCTCAAGCGTGAGACACGTCACTATGTGCCGAAGCTTATGGCAATGGCCAACATTGTGGCCGACCCGGCGAAATATGGTGTGACCCTGGCGGACATCCCCAACGAGCCCTATTTCGCGCATGTGGAAGCAGGCTCGCAAGTGGATCTGGGTGTGGTGGCGAAGCTGGTGGACCTGCCGGTGGACGAGCTACACATGATCAATCCCGGATACCGTCGCTGGGCCACGGATCCGAATGGGCCGCATCATCTGCTGGTGCCGGCCGACAAGAAAGAGGCGCTGATCGAGGGCCTGAGTAATATGCCGGATGAGGACAGAATCAAGTGGAAACATCACGCGGTCAAGCGCGGCGAAACCCTGTTTGAAATCGGACGGCGTTACGGGCTCAGCGTCGAGGCGCTGCGCACCGCCAATAACCTGCGCAGCAACTTGCTGCGTGTTGGACAGGATCTGCTGATTCCGATTTCCGCCCGCCCGATCACGGTGGCAGTCATGCGCACCACTTACAAGCCGTCTTCGCGTCTTGCCGGTCGCAGCGATCCCGTCGTTTACCGTGTGCGCCGGGGCGATACCCTGTCCAGCATCGCGCGCCGTTACAACGTGCTGGTGAATCAGCTGACCAAATGGAATTTCATCAACGCGAAGGACATCCTGCGCCTGGGACAAAAGCTGAAAATCTGGCCCAACGGCTCCCCCACCGCTTTGATCGAAACCTTTCCGAAGAGTTAACTTTTCACTTTCCGTTTCGGGTTTTTTCCTGTCGCAAATAAATGGCAGCGCGCTTCGTGCGTGGCGCTAAATCTTTCCGTGGCGGGATATTGCTGGCGACAGATGTCCATGGAGTGAGGGCAGCGCGGATGGAAATGGCAGCCGGAGGGCGGGTTACTGGGGGAGGGCATGTCGCCCTGCAATTGAATGATGGTGCGCCGATCGCGGGGATTAATTACCGGAATCGCCGACAACAACGCTTCGGTATAGGGGTGTTTCGGACGGCGGAGCACCTCATCGACCTGACCGCGTTCCACGATTCTCCCGAGATACATGACCGCCACTTCATGCGCCAGGTACTCCACCACGGACAGGTTGTGCGTGATAAACAGATAGCTCAACCCTAGTTCGTCTTGCAGGCGCCGAAGGAGGTTCAATACTTGCGCCTGGACCGACACGTCGAGCGCGCTGGTAGGCTCGTCACAGACGATCATTTCCGGATCTACGGCCAGCGCCCGGGCGATGCTGATGCGCTGGCGCTGACCGCCGGAGAACTCGTGTGGATAGCGGCTGCGCGCCTCCGCCGACAGGCCGACGTGTTGCAACAGCTCTGCGACCCTCGCCTGCCGCGCCGAACGGCTACCACCAATTTTTTGGGCGCGCATGCCCTCTTCCAGAATTTCACCCACCAGCATTCGCGGATTAAGCGAGGCATAGGGATCCTGAAAAATGATCTGGAAATGCCGTCGCAAGGAGCGCAGGGTTTCGCCCTTGAGCTGCGTAAGTTCGTGCCGGTTGTACACCACACGACCCGAGGTGGGCGGTATCAGTTGGAGTATGCCCTTGCCGACGGTGGTCTTGCCGCAGCCGGACTCACCCACCAACGCCAACGTACGACCCCGTGCAATATCCAATGAGACGCCGTCCACCGCTTTGACGTGGCCCACGACCCGCTTAAACACCCCTTTGTGGATCGGGAAGTGCACCTTGAGATCGTGCACCTGCAGCAGCGTTTCACCAGCCTTGCTTGTTTTCGGCGATGGGGGCCTGCCTGTTTCCCGGCGTGAGACCGGCGCGGCCACCGGGACGGACGCCGTGGATCGTACAAATGACAGCGCACTCCCCGCCCGGCTTTGTCAATCCAGGCGGGAAGTTTCATGCGACAAAGCTCCCAAGCAAGATCGCAACGCTCGACAAACCGGCAGCCACGAAATTCCTGATTCAGCGACGGAACGCTGCCCCGAATGACTTCGAGCGTATTGCCGCGCTGTATCCGCCCCGGTATGGAGCGGAAGAGTTTTTGCGAATAGGGATGTTGCGGGGATGAAAAAAACTTCTTCTGCGGTGCGAGCTCCACAATTTGCCCGGCATACATGACCGCCACCCGGTCGGCCATCTCGGCCACGACACCGAGGTCGTGCGTGATGAGCAGGATGGCCATGCCCGTTTTCTTTTGTAGCTCCCGGAGTAAGGCCAAGATCTGCGCCTGGATGGTGACGTCAAGCGCCGTCGTCGGCTCATCGGCAATCAGCAAATCTGGCTCGGACGTGAGCGTCATGGCGATCATGACGCGCTGTTTCATGCCGCCGGAAAGCTGAAACGGATATTCGTCGTAGCGCCGCGCGGCATCGGCAATGCCCACGGCCTTGAGCAGTTCGGCCACCTTGGCCCTCTTTTGCCCACGACTGAGTTTGTCACCCCCGGGGATAGCCTCGCTGATTTGCTCGCCCACCGTCAGCACGGGATTGAGCGAGGTTTGTGGCTCCTGAAATATCATGGCCATGCGACGTCCGCGAATAGTGCGCATGTCCCGCTCGGGCAGTGCCAGGACGTCTTGCCCACGCAGCTGCGCTTGTCCCGAGACGATTCTCCCCGCTGGCTCCGGCACCAATTGCAACAACGACAGCGCAGAGATGGACTTCCCGCAACCGGATTCGCCGAGCAAAGCCAGCGTCTCGCCAGAGGCGATGTGGAAGTCAATTCCATCTACCGCGCGTACCGTTCCCTCGGGGGTGTCAAACCAGGTCTTGAGGTTTTCAACCTTAAGCAAGTTTTCGCTCGCGGCGATCTTTTTCATTTTCTCAGCCTCGGATCAAAGGCATCGCGTACGGCATCAGAAAACAGATTGGCCGCCAGCACCAAGGCGAACATAAACACGAACGCCGCCGTCAGGCTCCACCAGACGATGGGCTCGCGCGCCATCTCGAGCCGCGCGCTCACGATCATATTGCCCCAGCTGTTCATGGTCGGGTCAACACCAACGCCTACATACGCCAGCACCGCCTCAGCCAGCACCAATCCGCTGAAATCCAGCACAACCGTAATCAGGATAATATGCATGACGTTGGGCAGGATATGGCGTGCCATGACTGTCGCGTGGCTCGCGCCCAGCGCCCGGGCCGCCTGGATGAAATCCACTTCGCGCAATTTGAGTGTCTCACCTCGCAGCAAGCGGCAAAGGCTGGTCCAGCTGGTGACGCCGAGGATCAAACACAGAAATAACAACCGGGTATCCGCGCGCTGAGTGGTGCTGGTGAACGATTCGGGATTGGTTTCGATATACAACTGCAGGCTCAGAATGGCCGCGGCGATCAAAAGCACGCCGGGAATCGAACTCAAGGTGGTATAAACGTACTGGATGACGTCATCCACCCAGCCACGAAAGTATCCGGCCATGATGCCAAACAAAGCAGCGAACGGAAGCATGACGAGCGTGGTCAGCGTGCCGATCACGAGGCCGGTGCGAATACTCTTAAGCGACTTGTAAAACACATCCTGCCCGGCTTGGTCTGTCCCGAAAATATGATAAGTGAGCGACAGGTAACCGGCATTCGTTGCCAACATTATCAGTATTCCCACGGTAATCAGGACAGTGCGCCAGGGTATATCGCCCTCGCCGCGCATCAATCTGCCTGCTGCCTGCGCCAACGTCTCTTCCCTTTTCTGCCGGATCAGCAAAAATCCTCCCACGAGCAACAGCCAGAACCCCAAACCGGCCAGGGTGGCGGTTCCTGCCCGAGAGGCAATATCCCCGCTGCGCTCTGCTTCATTTTTCAGGTGAGCACCACCGTAAAGCAGGCGCGGGTATTCGCGCGCATGCTGCCCGTCTGGGTATTCCACGGTTTCCTTGGTGTAGGCCTGCATGGCGAACGGCGCGGAATAGGTTTTTTCCGTGCGCGCGCGCAAGGGCATCGCAACCTTGTCCAGCAGACTCAACTCCACATTGGAATAAACCGGTTCACCCGAATTCTGTCGGTCTTGCAATGGTCGGTAATGGATGGAATCCATCAGGCCGATCACCACGTAAGCGCACAAAATGACCAGTGAAGCCATGGCCAAGGGACGGCGCGCCACCTGGCGCCAAGGTACACGCAAATGCTCGTGGCGCAAGGTATAAACGCCAAACGCCAAGATGGATCCCATCAATACAAATATCAGGAAGTCGGTCCACAATATTTCGATCTGGAATGGCATTCTGTCACTCGAAGCGAACGCGCGGATCCACCAGCGTGTAGGTGATGTCGGTCAAGATCAGGCCTACGATGTACAGCACCGAACCCAGGAAAACCATGGCGCGCACGATGGCAAAGTCTTGCGAATGGATGGCATCGATGGTGTAACTGCCCAAACCAGGAATAGAGAAGAAGGATTCAAGAATGAGGCTTCCGGTAAAAAGCAGCGGAATGACCACTACCACTCCGGTAAGAATCGGAATCATGGCGTTCTTGAGCACATGGCGGAACAGCACGCGCAGCTCGGACAGTCCTTTGGCGCGGGCGGTGCGCACGTAATCCTTGTTGATCTCCTCGAGAAAAAAGGTACGGTACAATCGTGTGCTGGCGCCGATACCACTGATCACACCGACTATTATCGGAAGTACCAGGAATTTGATGGCATCCCATCCCACGTCATAGCCCGAGATAGGCCACAAACGCAGAAGTAAACTAAGCAGGTACTGCCCACCAATGACATAAAAAAGCGATGAAATTGACATCATCGCTACGCACAACACCACACCAGAGGTGTCTAGATAGGAGCCACGGAAAAATGCCAGCAACATCGCGAAAGTAATTTGCACAAATATTCCAACAATAAAAATCGGCAGCGCTATGGCTAGACTGGGCCACATGCGCTGAGAAATGTCGTATCCGATATCACGGCCTTGGTCAGAGCGACCAAAATCGAATACAAAAAGCTTAAAGGAATGGCGGACAAAAATGGTGTCGGTGAATTTTTCCATTCCGGGTTTGCTGCCGTGGTAAAGCAGCGGTTTGTCGTAACCACGGTCTTCCTTCCACTTGACGATGGCCTCGGGCGTAACCCGTTTCACACCGAGATGAAGACGTGCCATGTCATCCGGACTGTTGACGAAAAAGAACAACACGAAAGTAAGCAGGTTCACCCCTATCAAAATCGGGATGGCATAGGTCACGCGGCGGATGATGTAGCCGATCATCGGCGTCGGGCCCGTTCTTTTCTTCGATAGGTGACGATCGCCGGCAACGCGCCTGCCGCCAGCACCCCCAGCACCAGGGCCACGGGCCAGATCACCGGGCGATTCCAGGCCGCGCGCAACTCCTCGCGTTTGACCGGATCAAGACGGATGTATTTGAGCGTGTTGTTCGCCATGTTGTGTGGCTTGGTGTTGGACATCCAGGCATGCTCGAGCAAAAACTGCTTGGGGTGCATGCCCCAAATCCAGGGGGCGTCACGCCGGGCGATGTCGATCATCTGGTCGATTATTGCCTGCCGTTCGGGGGTGTTCTCCATATTCTTCATTCGCTCGAACAGGCGGTTGAATGCCGGGTTATCGTAGTTCGAGGCATTTTCACCATTTTCCCCGACTTTCTTGTTCGGCCCGTAGAGCAAAAAAAGGAAATTTTCCGGGTCGGGATAATCCGCGTTCCAGCCCCAGTCGAAGATCTGCGCGTCGCCCTTGCGCATCTTTTCCTGGAAGCGGTTGTAATCGGTGGCTCGCACCACCAGCTGGATGCCAAGCTTCTTGAATTGTTTGAGCATCCAGTCGAGCTGAGCCTTGCGTTCCGGGCCAATGGCCGGTGTTTCGTAGTTGATCGAAAGTGAGTTACCAGTCGCGGCATTCACACCGTCCGGGTATCCCGCCTCCTTCAGCAACTGGCGCGCATATTCAATTGGCTTGCGCCGAGGCTTGCCTTCCGCCCAATCGTAGACATACGGATTGATGCCGGCTCTCCCCTCGCGGTACCCAAAGATGCCCGGCGCCAGTGGGCCCTGTGCAGCGATCCCGCGGCCGTTCTCGAAGATGGTAATCTGCTCCTCGAAGTCCACCGCGATCGATATAGCCTGGCGCAACTTGCGCGCCCGTTCGGTATACCCCCCGACCACCGGATCGAGCATGTTGAAGCCAAGGTAATAAGTCGAGGCGGCCACGCTGGTCAGCAACCGGATGCCTTTTTCTTTCATCGTGTCGCTGACATCAGTATCGCCCTCACTGGTGAAGCGGATGGCCTGGTCGAAACCTTCCGGCTGTACCCCAGATCGATCGTAGTAACCTTGCAGAAATTTGTTCCAGCGCGGAATACTTTCCTTGTCCAGGTTGAAGATGACTTTATCGATGAAGGGCAAGCGCTGGCCCGCATCCAGTAACAATCCAGACGGGCCGTCACCCGGTTCGCCTTCGGTGGGATAAGATTCCTCGTGATAGTTCGGATTGCGCTCCATTACCATCTGACGGTTGGGATTGTTGACGGTCAACGTGTAGGCGCCACTGCCGACGGGGTACCAATCGAGCGTGATATTTTTATCCGCCATGCCGGGCTGGGAGAAAAATCGGTCCACTTCTGGTGCCATCGGGGCGAAAAACGGCATCGCCATCCAGTAAAGCAGTTGCGGGTATTTACCATGAAGTTTCACACGATAGGAGTAGCGGTCCACCGCTTCCGCGCCGGCGAGCGGGAATTTTGAAAGATCGAGATAAACCCCAGAATCGCGTCCAACGGCGATTTCATCATAGGCCTGCTTCAGGGTCGTCGCGTACTCTTTCATCCCCACGATGTAATCGTTCATAACGCTCAAGATCGGGGAATGCAGCTTGGGATGGGCCAGGCGTTTGATCTGGTACACGTAGTCAGCGGCGACCAGTTCGCGCGTGCCGGTGTGGGGGAAATCACCAATAGCACGCAGCCCCTCGATATCTCTCGGGCTCAAATCATGATAGAGATACCGACCGTCGGCATCGCGCGCGAAAGCCGGATGCGGTTGATAGAGAATGCCGGGGCGAATCCGGATCTCATAGACGCTAAAGGCGATTGCCTCAGGAGAAGCATCGCGTGGCAGGCGGTGGCCTTGTTTGTCGAGATAGATGGGCATGGGAACGGACTCCGCCGTGAGCGGGATCAGCGTGTACGGCCGTTTCAGATAGTGATATTGAAACGGAGGCTCGTAGATTTGCGCAATGAAAAGATATTCATTGGAACTGTAGGAACGCGCGGGATCGAAGGTTTTGGGGCGCTCGCGAAAGGCGGAATAAAGGATATTTTTTCCGGCATCCTCTTCCGGATAAGGATTGTTCCAGGAAGCTGCGGCAGCACTGGACGCAAAGAAAGAAATGGCCAGTAAAAGGATGCGTATCGCGTCGGGGCGTTTCATGCTTCCTGACTGCGTCCTCCCACCATGTCCATTGTGTCGGAAAAGAGTGCCGACGGCACCATCAATATATCAAATTCCTTTGCCTACTCCCTCTTCCCGCGAACGTGGATTTTCGCTACTGTAGCGGCAAATAGTTGCTGGATGCGCTCGATATCTGCAAGGCACATCCCGATTTGAACCAATAAGTCGGTGGAGAACGTTGATGAATGACAAGACGAGCAAAGCAGGGCTACGTTAATGGGGTTTCTGGCAGGCAAGCGGGCGTTGATAGTGGGCGTAGCGGGAGATCGGTCTATCGCCTGGGGAATCGCCAAGGCCATGCACCGGGAAGGCGCCGAGATTGCCTACACCTATCAGAACGAAAAATTGCGGGAACGGGTCGCGAAGCTTGCAGCCCAGACCAAGTCCGACATCCTGATTCCCTGTGATGTCTCGAGCGACGAACAGATCGAAGCCGTGTTCACCCACCTGGATGATTTCTGGGATGGACTGGATATCATCGTGCACTCCGTCGCCTTCGCCTTGCGCGAACAGTTGTCTGGTAACTTTGTGGACGTCACGACACGCGAGGGGTTCCGTGTCGCACATGAGATCAGCTCTTTCAGCCTCACGGCGCTGGCCAAAGCCGGTCGCGCCATGATGCAGGGCCGCCAAGGCTCAATGTTGACGCTGACTTACATTGGCGCGGAGCGCTCCGTTCCGAACTACAACATCATGGGGCTCGCGAAAGCCAGCCTCGAAGCTAACGTGCGCTACCTGGCACAGGCGCTCGGCCCGGAGGGAATCCGCGTCAACGCGATTTCCGCCGGCCCAATCCGAACACTTGCCGCGGCCGGGATCACTGATTTCAAGAAACTATTGGACTACAACGACAAAATGGCGCCGCTCGGGCGCGGCGTGACCATCGAAGAAGTGGGAAACGTGGCGGCGTTTTTGTGCTCGGATCTCGCCTCCGGTATCACGGGTGAGATCACCTACGTGGATGGCGGATTCAATACTATTGCCATTGGACTCGACTACGCCAAGCTGCTGGAATAATACCGATCAAAGCTGATCGGGATAGATCTTGATATCCGCGTTCTGCCGCAATCCAGACCGGTAGTTCGTGAAGTACTCATTACCCCGTCGTGCCTCAAGCATCTCGCGAATCTTTTTCTCCAGATCAGCACTCTGCTTCGACGTGGCGTTACGTACGCGAGTCAGCGCCATCAGCGCATAACCCCGTTTGTCCAGGTCGACCAGGTCATAAACCGGTTTATCTCCTTCGGGACGCTTTGAACGGAAAACGTGATCCACGAGGCGAGAATCCACCCCAGCGGCTTCCTGGCGAGAAATCATTCTCGGCGGCTGCCATTTCAAACCGCGTTTTGCGGCAATGGTATTGAGCGATCCGCCGGCACGGGCTTCGCGCAATATTTCATCACCGATCTCGCGGGACTGCTGCTGCGCTCGCTCCTGCTTCAGCAGAAGCTCGATTTGTGGACGCACTTCCGTAAGCGGTTTGCGGCCGGCGGGACGACGGTCGGCCACGCGTATGGCCACCAAGGTATCGGCACTGATATCGATGGCATCACTATTGCGCGTCTGGCTCAGCACATCCGGTTCGAAAGCGGCCTGCACGACCTTAGGGTTCGCGGCGATTCCGGCGCCACCGGCAAGGGTAAACCAGTCGCTCTTCTGAATCTCAAGCCCGAGCGCTTTAGCGGCCGGGACAAGACTATCCGGCTGCTCGTAAACAAGATTGCGTAACTTCTCCGTTTTGTCAAAAAATACTTCCTCGCCCTTCCGACGGCGGATGATGTCAACCAGCTCTTTTCGAACCTCGGCAAGCGGTTTACGTTTTTCCGGTGTGTGCGCAGTGAGTTTGATCACGTGATATCCGTAGAGGCTGCGCACGGGTTGACTGACTTCACCCGGTTTCAGCGTGAATATTGCGTCCTCGAGTTCTTTGGGCAATACGCCACGACGGATTTCACCCAGATCTCCTCCCAGTGGTGACGTCGTGGTGTCCTCGGAATATTTCTTGGCCAAGCCGGCGAAATCCGAACCGCTTCGGGCCTGTTTGGCGATTTCCTGAATTTTGGCGAAAGCTTCTTTAGACTTTTCATCGCCAGCCTGTGAAGGCAGGGTAATCAGGACATGGCTAGCGCGGCGTTTTTCAAGAGTCACGTAGCGGGCCGCCTCTTCGGCATAGACCCTGTTCAATTCCTCATCCGAAGGTTGATAATTTTGATTCTGGTCGGCAGCGGAAAGGCGCAGGTACTCGATACGCACTTGTTCAGGGAACTGAAACATCTCGGGATGTGCTGAATAGTACTTTTCGATGTCGGCCGACGTGAGCGTAATCTTGGCCATCTGCGGCTCGATGCCGATCAGAACAAATGCGATTTCCCGCTCTTGTGACAACAGGCGCGCGATTTCAGCAATTTCGGATTGGGTGATGATTCGGCTTTCACTGATGCCGGCCTGAAGGTGGGTGACAAGAATTTCATCGCGCACCCTGGCTTCAAACAGCTTCGGGCTCAAGCCTTCCCGACGCAGCAAGGCCTCGTACAGGCTCGCGTCGAATTTCCCGTCACGCTGAAAATTGGGCTGATTCCGTATAATTTCAGCCAACTGCACATTGCCGACACGATAGCCCTGAAGCTCGGCATTCCGAATAATCAGCGCCTGGTCAATCATATTGCTGAGAATGGACTGTTTGAATTGGGGATTATTGAGGGTTTTCGGCTCCACCTTTCCACGCAGCCGATCGATTTCGTTGCGGAAATCATTCTGGGTGATGTCCATGCCATTGACCTTGGCGATATTGATCTGGCCCCCGGTATCAAAATAAGAGTTAACACCCCATAGTGCAAACGGAATGGCAATCAAAGCGACAATAAAAGCAGCAATGATCCCCTGGGTTTTTTCACGGATGGCGGTAAGCATGAGGCGGCTACTTTACTGGGGCTCCGTATGAGCATCAAATCGGATGTAATGTTGATTCAGTAAACGAAAGGGCGAGGAATGAGCCTCGCCCGGCATGCATAGTTAATGGCGGAGCGGACGGGACTCGAACCCGCGACCCCCGGCGTGACAGGCCGGTATTCTAACCAACTGAACTACCGCTCCCGGTCTCTTGGTGGGTGCTGAGGGGCTCGAACCCCCGACATTCGCCTTGTAAGGGCGACGCTCTACCAACTGAGCTAAGCACCCGGAGGCGAAACGACCCCCAAAGGGGCGGCTAGTTTAAGGCATCCTTCAGGCCTTTGCCAGACTTGAATTTTGGTGC